>Ga0102832_1000610_pt1 | contig 47630 bp, 41 predicted proteins | sample EBPBio282013_DNA_FD_88942 | JGI IMG/M metagenome (GOLD analysis project Ga0102832, IMG submission 88942) | Wastewater treatment Type I Accumulibacter community from EBPR Bioreactor in Madison, WI, USA - Reactor 2_5/28/2013_ DNA (Illumina Assembly) | ecosystem: Engineered > Bioreactor > EBPR >...
GAAGGCGGAGAAGATCGCCCCGCCGGCCGGACCCGATTCCACCAGCCGGATCGGGAAGCGCGCGGCCGTCTCGATGGTCGTCAGCCCGCCGCCCGACAGCATCAGGAACAGCGGGCAGGCGACGCCCGCCGCGCGCAGCCCCACTTCCAGCCGGCCGAGATAGGAGGCCATCAGCGGCTGCACATAGGCATTCGCCGCGGTCGTGCTGAACCGCTCCCACTCCCGCATCTCGGGCGAGACCTCGGAGGAGAGCGAGACGGACATCCCTGGCCACATCTCGCGCACGATCTCGGCCGCGCGCCGTTCATGCACGGGGTTCACGAAGGCATGGAGGAAGCCGATGGCGAGGCTCTCGATCCCCTCGCCCTTGAGGAATTCGACCTGCTGGCGCAGCGCCGCCTCGTCGAGCGGCACCAGCACCTTGCCGGTATTGTCCAGACGCTCCGGCACCGTCACGCGCCAGCGCCGGCGCACCAGCGGCTGCGGCAGGTCGATGTTGAGGTCGTACTGGTCGTAGCGGGCCTCGTTGGCGAGCGCGAGGACGTCGCGGAAGCCGTCGGTGGTCAGCAGCGCGGTCTTGGCACCCTTGCGCTCGATCAGCGCATTGGTCGCGAGCGTCGTGCCATGGATGACGAGGTCGAGGTCGCCCGCCGCCAGCCCCGCCTTGGCGAGCACCTGCGCCACGCCTTCCAGCACGCCCTTCTCGGGTGCCGCGGGGGTGGTCAGGACCTTGGCGGTCCAGCGCTGGTCGCCCTGTTCGATGGCGAGATCGGTGAAGGTGCCGCCGATATCGACGGCCAAGCGTGCTTTTGCCATGTCAGGTGTCATGCTGTCCTGGGAAGGAGAGATCGCGACGCGCGCCACGCATGGCGCGCGCCGGAAGGGTTCAGAAGACGGCGAGGCGCGAGTTCAGCAAATCCGTCACCAGCATGCAGCCGGGCGCATGGGTGATGCAGAAGGGCGGCTTCGTCGCCGCAACCACGGCCTGCGGCGTGACCCCGCAGGCCCAGAAAAGCGGCAGTTCGTCCTCCGCCACGGACACCACCCCGCCGGCATCCACCTTGGCGAGATCATCGATGCCGATCATCTCCGGCTTGCCGATATGCACCGGCGCGCCATGCACCGACGGGAAACGCGAGGTGATCTGGATGGCGCGGATCGCATCGGCCGGCCTGAAGGGCCGCATGGAGACAACCAGCGGCCCATGGAACGGCCCGGACGGCACCGTGGGGACGTTGGTGTAGTAGACGGGCACCGCCTTGCCCTCGTCGAAATGGCGCAGCGGCAGCCCGTCGGCCAGCAGGTCGTCGCGCCAGAGATGCGTGATGTCGTGCACTTCCTCGACCATCACGCCATCGCGCCAGACGCGGTAGGTGCCGATATCGGTGCGGATGTCGATGTCCTTCCCCAGCGTCGGCAGCGACGGATCGCCGGGCTCGGAGGTCGCGAGCAGCGGGCAGGGCTTGGGGTTCAACGCGCAGAAGCGCTGGAAGTCGGCCGCGAGACGACGACGCCCACGCCCTTCGCGGCCCTGTGCCGCGAGATGTGGGCCTCGGCGGCGGCGATGCTCGGGCCGGGCGCGGACCACACGGCGGTGGCGAAGCTGTCCGAACAGATGAGCGGCACGGTGCTTGGAGGGAATGTCGAGAAATGACCTGGGAAGCCTACGCCATCCGCTACGGGCGGCATGAGCGCACCGCGCAGTCCAACCACCTGCTGCCGCTGCCCGACCCGCATGAGGCGATGCCGCTCGACTATTATGTCTGGCTGCTGCGCGGCCCGGACGGGCGCGAGATCGTGGTCGATACCGGCTTCGACGCGGAACTCGCGGAGAAGCGCGGGCGCAAGCTGTCGCGGTCGGTCGGCGAGTGCCTGACCTCGATGGGCACCGATCCGGCCAAGGTGCAGGACGTGATCGTCACGCATCTGCATTACGACCATGCCGGCAGCCTCGGCATCTTCCCCGCCGCGCGCTTCCATCTGCAGGAACGCGAGATGCACTTCGCGGTCGGGCGGCACATGTGCGTCCACGCCATCCGCATGCCCTTCGAGGCGGAACACGTCATCGCCATGGTGCGCGCGCTCTATGCCGACCGCGTGGAATTCCACGATGGCGACGCCGAGATCGCGCCCGGCGTCACGGTGCATCGCGTCGGCGGCCATTCGGACGGGCTGCAGGTGGTGCGGGTGGAAACGGCGCGCGGGCCGGTGGTCATCGCCTCCGACGCCATGCACTTCTACGCCAATGCGCTGAGCGGCAATCCCTTCCCGATCATCTTCGACCTCGGCGCCATGGCAGCCGGGTGGCGCACGGCGAAGAAGCTGGCGGGTGGGGACGACAGCCGCGTCATCCCCGGCCATGACCCGGCGGTGCGCGACCGCTTCCCGCCGGTTGCGGGGCAGAATGGCGAAGTCGTCGCCCTGCATCTTCCGCCGGTCGGCTGACCGGCGGCGCGGCGGGCGGCTACTGAAGGAAGACCGCCACGGCCGACAACAGCCCGGCGACGCAGAATATCAGCGACACGCCGGGCCAGGTGCGCATCGGCCCGCGCATGGCGATCAGCGCGTTCACCGCGAGCGAAGCCATCACGGCCGCGACCGGTTGCGACCAGTGATAGTACATGAAGCCCCAGACGATCAGGGCGAGCCAGGTGAGCAGGGCGGCGCGCGCCACCATGCCCCAGACCATGTCCGACGCGGCGGAAGCCGGACGCATCTCCGGCGCGGTGGACCGCGTGCGAATGAAGCTGCCCGCCGAGAGCATGATCATCGCCAGGTAATAGCTGGACATCGTCCTCACTTGCTTCGCATGCGTCTTCCGCGCAAGACCTCGGGCGCCGCGCCGTGGCATCACGCGCAACGCGCTGTGAAGAAGTTCATAGGACCAGGGCCCTGACCGCATCCTCACCCGCCATCCTGCAGGTGCTGCCCTCGCTCGTCTCGGGCGGGGTGGAACGCGGCACGCTGGAGATCGCCGAGGCGCAGATTGCCGCGGGGTTCCGCGCCTTCGTCGCCTCTGCCGGGGGGCCGCTGGTGCCGGCGCTCGAGGCGCTGGGCGCGCGGCACGTGACGCTGCCGCTCGACACCAAATCGCCCATCGGCATCTGGCGCAACGCCTCGCGGCTCGCGGCGATTGCGCGGGCGGAAGGAATCGACATCCTGCATGCGCGCTCGCGCGCGCCGGCCTGGTCGGCGCTGCTGGCGGCGCGGCGCACCGGCGCGCGCTTCATCACCACCTATCACGGCACCTACAACGAAGGCTTCCCGGGCAAGCGGCTGTACAACTCGGTCATGGCGCGGGGCGATCGCGTCATCGCCATCAGCCGCTTCATCGCCGGCGTGGTGCGCGACCGGCACGGCGTCGGCGAGGACCGGCTGCGCATCATCCCCCGTGGCGTGGATGAGCACCGCTTCGACCCCGCCGCCGTCGCGCCGGACCGTGTCGCGGCGCTGCGCGCGGCCTGGGGCGTGGTGCCGGGGCGGCCCGTGGTGATGCTGCCCGGCCGGGTGACGCGGTGGAAAGGGCAGGGCGTGCTGGTCGAGGCCATGGCCCGCCTGCCCGGCGACGCCCAGGCACTGCTGGTCGGCGATGCCGGGGGCAAGGCGGGCTTTCGCGATGAACTCCAGGCCCGCATCGCGGCACTCGGCCTTGGCGGGCGGGTGCGGCTGGTCGGCCATGCGGCGGACGTGCCCGCCGCGCTGCTGCTGGCCGATGTGGTGGTGCATGCCTCCACCGATGCCGAAGCCTTCGGCCGCACGGTGATCGAGGCGCAGGCGATGGAACGCTGCGTCATCGCGAGCGACCTCGGCGGCCCGACCGAGACGGTGGAGGAGGATGCCTCCGGCTGGCGCGTGCCGCCGGGCGACCCGGTGGCGCTGGCGGCGGCGATCGCCCGCGTGCTGGCGATGTCGCCCGAACAGCGCGCCTGTGCCGGCGCGCGGGCGCGGGCCGCCGTGCTGGCCGGCTACACCACGGCGCGGATGCAGGCGGCGACGATGGCCGTCTATCGGGAATTGCTGTGATGCGGGTGCTGGTCATCAAGCTCGCCGCGCTCGGCGACTTCGCCCAGGCCTTCGGACCCTTCGCGGCGATCCGGGCGCATCACCCGGGCGCGCGGATCACCCTGCTGACGACCAGGGCCTATGCGCCGCTGGCGCGCATGTCCCCCTGGTTCGACGAGGTGTGGGAGGATGGGCGGCCCGACTGGACCGACCTGCCGGGCGTGTTCCGCCTGGCGCGCCGGCTGCGCGGCGCCGGCTTCGACCGGGTCTATGACCTGCAGACCTCCGCGCGGTCGTCGCGATATCGCCGGTTCGTCGGGCGCCGGGCGGAATGGTCGGGCATGGCGCCCGGCGCCTCGCATCCCCACGCCAATCCGCGGCGCGACCTGATGCACACGGTCGAAAGGCAGCGCGAGCAGTTGGCGATGGCCGGGATCACGGCGTTCCCGGAGCCGGACCTGTCCTGGCTGGATGCCGATGTGCAGCGCTTCGGCCTGCCGCAGCGATTCTGCCTGCTGGTGCCGGGCGCATCCCCCGGCCGGCCGGCCAAGCGCTGGCCGGAGGATCGCTTCGGCGCCCTGGCGGCTGCGCTGGGCCTGCCGGCGGTGGTGATCGGCGGGCCGGCGGAAGGTGCGCTCGCCGCTTCCATCGTGGCGGCCGCACCGGGGACGGTGGACCTGACCGGACGGACCGGTTTCGCCGATATCGCGGCGCTGGCGCGGCGGGCGGCGTTCTGTGTCGGCAACGACACCGGCCCGACACAGTTGATCGCCGCCTGCGGCTGCCCGACCCTGGCGCTGTTCGGGCAGGACAGCGACCCGGCGCTTTGCGCCCCGCGTGGTCCGCGCGCCACCTTCCTGCGCCATGTGCCGCTCTCGGCCCTGGATCCCGCCACGGTGGCGGCCGCGGTAGCCCGCCTGACTTGACCCGGCGAGGCGCGGTGCCCATGGTCCGCGCCCGCTTTTCCCTGATGAGATGGACGCCCGATGCCCGCGATCACCCTGCCTGATGGTTCCGTCCGGTCCTTCGATGGGCCGGTGACGGGCACGCAGGTCGCGGCCGCCATCGGGCCGGGCCTCGCCAAGGCCGCGCTTGCCATGCAGGTCGATGGCAAGACCCAGGACCTGGCGCGCAGCATCGAATCCGATGCCGCGGTGCGCTTCATCACCCGCAAGGACCCCGAGGCGCTGGAACTGATCCGCCACGACGCCGCCCATGTGCTGGCGGAGGCGGTGCAGGACCTCTACCCCGGCACCCAGGTGACGATCGGCCCGTCGATCGAGAACGGCTTCTACTACGACTTCGCCCGCAACGAGCCCTTCACCCCGGAGGATTTCGGCGCGATCGAGGCCAGGATGCGCGACATCATCGCGCGCAACGCCGGCTTCGAGCGCATCGTCACCAGCCGCCACGAGGCGATGGCGCTGTTCGAGGAGAAGGGCGAGAAATACAAGGTCGAGCTGATCCGCGACCTGCCGCAGGGCGAGACCATCACGCTCTACAAGCAGGGCGACTGGATCGACCTGTGCCGCGGCCCGCATATGCGCGGCACCGGCGATGTCGGTACCGCCTTCAAGCTGATGAAGGTGGCTGGCGCCTATTGGCGCGGCGACCACCGCAACGCGATGCTCTCGCGCATCTACGGCACCGCCTGGCGCGACCAGAAGGAGCTCGACGCCTATCTCCACCAGTTGGAGGAGGCGGAAAAGCGCGACCACCGCAGGATCGGCAAGGAGATGGGGCTGTTCCATCTCCAGGAGGAAGCGGTCGGCTCGGTCTTCTGGCATCCCAAGGGGTGGCGGCTGTATCGCACCGTCGAAGCCTATATGCGCCGCCGGCTCGACATCGCCGACTACCAGGAGGTGAAGACCCCCCAGTTGGTGGATCGCCGGCTATGGGAAGCCTCCGGCCATTGGGAGAAGTTCCGCGAGAACATGTTCATCGCGACGGTCGAGGACGAGTCCGAGAAGGATCGCGTCCTCGCCCTGAAGCCGATGAACTGCCCCTGCCACGTGCAGATCTTCAACCAGGGGCTGCGGTCGTATCGCGAGCTGCCGCTGCGCATGGCGGAATTCGGCGCCTGCCATCGGTACGAACCGTCCGGCGCGCTGCACGGCATCATGCGCGTGCGCTCCTTCACGCAGGACGACGCGCATATCTTCTGCTCGGAAGACCAGATCGCGGATGAGACGGTGCGCTTCGTGGCGTTGCTGTCCTCGATCTACCGCGACTTCGGCTTCACCGAGTTCCGCGTGAAGTTCTCCGACCGCCCGGCCAGGCGCGCCGGTTCGGACGGGGTGTGGGACCAGGCGGAAGGCGCGCTGAAGGAAGCCTGCCGCATCGCCGGCGTGGAATACGAGCTGAACCCGGGGGAGGGAGCCTTCTACGGCCCGAAGCTGGAATTCGTGCTGCGCGACGCGATCGGCCGCGACTGGCAGTGCGGCACGCTGCAGGTCGACTTCGTGCTGCCCGAGCGGCTGGGCGCCGACTACGTCGCCGAGGACGGCACGCGCAAGCGGCCGGTCATGCTGCACCGCGCCATTTTCGGCAGCTTCGAGCGCATGATCGGCATTCTCATCGAGAACTATGCCGGCCGCTTCCCGCTCTGGCTGGCGCCGACGCAAGCGGTAGTGGCCACGATCGTCAACGACGCCGATGGCTATGCCGAGGAAGTCGCAGCGGCGCTGCGGGCGGCCGGCCTGCGCGTCGAGACCGACCTGCGCAACGAGAAGATCAACTACAAGGTCCGCGAGCACTCGCTGGCCCACGTGCCGCTGATCCTGGCGGTCGGCCGGCGCGACATGGACGGTCGCACGGTGGCGGTCCGCCGCCTCGGCTCGGAAAAGCAGGAGGTCCTTGAACTCGGGGCCGCCGTCACTACACTTTCAAACGAGGCCCGGCCGCCCTTCTAGGGCGGCCTCCCGGCCTCGCATCCCGCCCAGACTCGCCGCCGGCGAGGGGGCTTCAACGAAGGAGAAAGACATAGCAAGACCGGCTCAACAGACCGCGCCCACCCGCGAGGGTCCGCGCGTCAACGGCGAGATCCGCGCGCCGCAAGTCCGCCTGATCGACGAGAACGGCGACATGGTCGGCGTCCTCAGCACCCGCGAAGCGCTTGAGATGGCCGAAGAGGCCAGCCTCGACCTGATCGAGATCTCGCCCAACGCGGTGCCGCCCGTCGCCAAGATTTCCGACTACGGCAAGTACAAGTACGAAGCGCAGAAGAAGGCGCACGAGGCTCGCAAGCACCAGAAGGTCATCGAGGTCAAAGAGATCAAGATGCGCCCGAACATCGACGAGCACGATTACGAAGTGAAGATGCGCGCGATGAAGCGGTTCATCGAGGAAGGCGACAAGGTGAAGGTCACCCTGCGCTTCCGCGGCCGCGAGATGGTCCACGCCGACCTCGGCATGCAGGTGCTCAACCGCGTCCGCGGCGAGATGGACCCCGTCACCAAGATCGAGTCGATGCCGCGCATGGAAGGCCGGCAGATGGTGATGGTGCTGGCCCCGAAGTAATTCCTTCGTGGCCCGGACGGGCCCGAGGCGCAGCGCCAGGGTATCGGCACTGCGCGCCCGCTCCGGATCGAAGCGTCTGTTCGCCGTCGAATACCCGTCCCGCCTCCCGGCGGTCGACGGCTTCGGCGGCGGACCCTCCTGGATACCCGGCCGGCCCTGACCGGCTCCCTACCCGAGCGCGTCGATGAGAGTTCCGGTCGTTGCGCGCCTCGCGGTGGCCATCGCCGCCCTGCTGACCAGCCCGCTGCTGTCCAGCTCCCTGCTCTCCAAGGGGGCCGCCGCCCAGCAGCCCGACCCCAACAGCGCGACGGCGCGCAGCTATGCCGACTTCCTGTCGATGGGGCCGCACCGCGCCTTCGTCGTCGGCGGTGACGGCAAGCCCTACTGGTATGCCGGCAGCAGCGGCGCCGATCCGGGCAATGCCATCGCCAATGCCCTGAAGCGCTGCGCCGAGCGGTCGCCGCCGCCCTGCCGGCTGCAGACGGTGAACAACGTCACGGTGAGCGGCGAGGCGGCGTGGCGCAGCGAGGTGCCGGCGCGCGCGCCCGGCGCCGCCGACATCGGCCGGCTGCGTCCCGAGCCCTACTGGTCGATGCGCGGCCCGCAGCTGGCCAACGGGCTGGTGGTGTGGAGCCACGGCTACATGGCCGGGCGCAACGCCACCGACAGCGCGCCGCAGTCCTGGATCGGCCGCTTCACGCGGCTCGGCTACGATCTCTATCGCTTCGACCGCGAGTGGATCGCCGACTGGGCGAGCGACGCCACGGCGCTCGCCGAGGCGGTCCGCGCGGCGCGCGGGCTCGGCTACCGTCGCATCGTGCTGGCCGGCCAGTCGGCCGGCGCCTGGGTGTCGCTGGCGGCGCTGGCGCGCGGCGCGCCGGTCGACGGCGTGATCTCGATCTCGGCGGCGCACCACGGCGAGGTCAAGAACATGAAGGACACGACGCGGGCGCGCAGCGAGTGGCAGAACATGCTGGCGGCGATCAAGCCCGGGCCACGCCTCGTGGTGGTGAACTTTGCCAACGACTCCTACGACGTCGGCGGCCGCATGGAAGACGCCCGCAGGCTGTTCGCGAAGAGCGGTGTCGCGGCCGAGATCGTCGACGCCCCCGAGGGCTTCTCGGGTCACGGCGCCGGCGCCGACTTCGCCTTCACCCGCAAGTTCGGTCCCTGCATCCAGGCCTTCATCGAGCAGGGCACGCGGCAGAAGCCGTGCGCGGCGACCGACTGATCACGGCATGTACGACCCGGCGTTGACGTGCAGCACCTGCCCGGTCGTGCCGTCGGCATCGTCGGAGGCGAGGAACACCGCGGTGCGCGCGACCTGGCCGGCCGACAGCATGCGGCCGCCCAGCGGCATCGTGCTGCGCGCCATCTCGACCAGCTCGCTCTCGCTGCTGCCGTAGCGCGGCTGCGCCGTGTCGGTGAGGCCGGGCGCGATGGCGTTGACCCGGATGCCATGCGGCGCGAGCTCGAGCGCCAGCGACCGGGTCAGCGAGACCACGCCGCCCTTGCTGGCGCTGTAGTGCACGCCGCGCACCGCGCCGCGCACCGCCGACGAGGCCATGTTGACGATGGCGCCGCCCGTCCTGCCGGCGGCGAGGCGCGCCCTGGCGAAGGCGATGGCGGCGAAGCACCCGGCCTTGAGGTTGATGTCGAGCACGAAGTCCCAGTCGCTCTCGCGCATCTCGAGCAACGGCACGCGCGGGTAGACGCCGGCGTTGTTGACCAGGATGTCGGGCACGCCCAGCGCCGCCACGGTCGCCGCCGTCATCGCCTCGATCTCGGCGACCTTCGAGACGTCGACCCGCAGGAGATGCGCCCGCCGCCCGGCGGCGCGGATGTCGGCCGCGACCGCCGCCGCGGCCGTCTCGTCGTCGAGCCACGTCACGGCGACGTCGGCGCCCTCGGCCGCCAGCGCCCGCGCGATCGCCGCCCCGATGCCCTGCTGCGCGCCGGTGACCAGCGCGACCTTGCCTGCGAGTTTCATGGTGAGGTTCCCTGCTCCCGAGTGTGTCGCGCGAGGAACGCGCGGTAGGCGGCGCGATCGAGGTCCGCCGCGGCAAGACCAAGCACGGCCTGTGCCGCCTCGGCCTCCGGCGCCTCGAAGACGTGGCCGTTCAGTTCGAGGAACAGCACGCCGACCACGAAAGCGGTGCGCTTGTTGCCGTCGACGAACGGGTGATTGCGGATCAGTGCCTCGGTGTAGAGCGCGGCGAGGTCGAGCCGGTCCGCGACGCCCAGCGCGAAATGCTGGCGCGGCCGGGCCAGCGCGGACTCGAGCAGGGCCGCGTCGCGAAGTCCCTCGGGACCGCCGAACAGGGCCAGCAGCTGGTCGTGCAGGGCGACCACCACGGGCGGATCGACCCAGTCGGGTTCCGCCATCGGGCGTTCCTACTTCGCCAGCGCGCGCAGGGTGTTGGGGTAGCGGCGGATGATGTCCCCGGCCTTGTCCATCTTGCGCTGGAAGTCGGGGTCGTAGGGGACGAGCCGGTAGCCGCCGTCCGGGGCCTGGGTGAGGTACAACCGCTGGCCTTCGGTCGTGTTGAGGCGGGCCACGACCTCGCGCGGCAGGATCACGCCCAGCGAGTTGCCGAACTTGCGGACCTTGAGCTCGACCATGACGCCCTCCGATGTTGATACATATGTAATAACATCGGCCGGCAGCGTCAAACTCGCCCCGGCTTGCACGGTCCCCGGCGCGCCGGTATAAGCGCGCCTTCCCGGCGGTCTGGCCATACAGGGCATTGCCTCGGCCGCCTAGCGTAACCCTTTGAAAAGGAACAAAAATGCCCAAGATGAAGACCAAGAGCGGGGCCAAGAAGCGATTTCGCTTCACGGCGTCCGGCAAAGTGAAGCATGGCGTCGTCGGCAAGCGCCACGGCATGACCAAGCGAGGCAACCGGTTCCTGCGCCAGCAGACCGGCACGACGCTGGTGTCCGAGCCCGACACCCGCATCATCAAGCGCAACTTCTTTCCGTACGAGAGGTAGACCATGGCACGCGTCAAGCGGGGCGTGGCTGCACACGCTCGTCACAAGAAGGTCCTCAAGCTCGCCAAGGGCTATCGCGGCCGCGCCAAGGCGGCGTTCCGCGTCAGCATCGAGAAGGTCGAGAAGGGCCTGCAGTACGCCTACCGCGATCGCCGCAACAAGAAGCGCGCGTTCCGGGGCCTCTGGATCCAGCGCATCAACGCGGCGGCTCGCGAGCACGGTCTCACCTACTCGCAGTTCATGAACGGCATCCTCAAGGCCGGGATCGAGGTCGACCGCAAGGTCATGGCCGACCTGGCGGTGCGGGAGCCGGCGGCGTTCAAGGCCCTGGTCGACCAGGCCCAGGCCGCCCTCAAGTAACGTCCGCCCGCCGTCCCCAGGACGGACCGGACAAGGATCGCAAAGAGGGAGCCTGGACCACAGGCTCCCTTTTTTCGTGTCGGATTCGGAGAGCGAACGATGAGTGACCTTTCGACCCTTCGCAGCGAGGCGCTGGGCGCCGTCGCGCAGGCCGCCGACCTCGCCGCCCTCGACGCGGCGCGCGTCGCCGTGCTCGGCAAGAAGGGCAGCATCACCGGCCTGATGAAGACGCTGGGCGCGATGTCGCCCGACGAGCGGCGCGCGTTCGGCGCCCAGGTCAACCAGCTCAAGGCCGAGATCGAGGCGGCGCTGGACGGCCGCAAGGCCGCGCTCTCCAGCGCCGCGCTCGCACAGAAGCTGGCCAGCGAGCGGGTCGATGTCAGCCTGCCGGCGCGGCCGGAGTTCGCGACCTTCCCCGAGGGCACGCTGCACCCGATCGGCCAGGTGATGGACGAGCTGGCGGCGATCTTCGGCGAGATGGGCTTCACCTGGGCCGAGGGTCCCGACATCGAGGACGACTGGCACAACTTCTCGGCGCTCAACATCCCGCCCGACCACCCGGCGCGGCAGATGCAGGACACGTTCTACCTGCCGAAGCGGGCCGACGGCACGCCGATGGTGCTGCGCACCCACACCTCGCCGGTGCAGGCGCGCACCATGCTCGACAAGGGCGTGCAGAAGATGCTGGCCGACGGCGGCTCGCTGCGCATCATCGTGCCCGGCCGCACCTTCCGCATCGACAACGACGCCACGCACACGCCGATGTTCCACCAGGTCGAGGGCCTGGTGATCGACCGCAACACCCACATGGGCCACCTCAAGGGCTGCCTGGTCGACTTCTGCCGCGCCTTCTTTGAGGTCGACGACCTGCCGCTGCGCTTTCGCCCCTCCTACTTCCCGTTCACCGAGCCGTCGGCCGAGGTCGACATCGGCTGCTCGTGGAAGGACGGCGAGCTGCGCATCGGCGCCGGCGATTCGTGGCTGGAGATCCTCGGCTCGGGCATGGTCCACCCCAACGTCATCGCCAACTGCGGCCTCGATCCGGCCGTCTACCAGGGCTTCGCCTTCGGCATGGGCATCGATCGCATCGCCATGCTGAAGTACGGCATTCCCGACCTGCGCAGCTTCTTCGACGCCGACCTGCGCTGGCTGCGCCACTACGGCTTCTCGGCGCTGGAATGGCCGTCGCTGACCGGAGGGCTGGGCCGATGAAGTTCACCCTGTCCTGGCTCAAGGAGCACATCGACACCACCGCCTCGCTCGACGAGATCAAGCAGGCGCTGACCATGCTCGGCCTCGAGGTCGAGGGCATCACCGACCCGGCGCAGGCGCTCAAGGGCTTCGTCGTCGGCTACGTCGTCGAGGCGGTGCAGCATCCCAATGCCGACCGCCTGCGCGTCTGCAAGGTCGATACCGGCCAGGGCGTCGTCCAGGTCGTGTGCGGCGCGCCCAACGCGCGCACCGGCATGAAGGGCGTGTTCGCGCCGAGCGGCAGCTACATCCCCGGCACCGACCTGCACCTCAAGGCGAGCAAGATCCGCGGTGAGGACAGCAACGGCATGTTGTGCTCGTTCCGCGAGCTGCAGCTGGGCGACGACCACAGCGGCATCATCGACCTGCCGGCCGAGACCCCGACGGGCGCGCCGGCCGCCGAGGCGCTGGGCCTCGACGACCCGGTGATCGAGATCAAGGTAACGCCGAACCGCGCCGACTGCCTCGGCGTGCACGGCATCGCGCGCGACCTCGCGGCGGCCGGCCTCGGCACCCTGAAGCCGGTCAAGGCCGAGAAGGTCGCCGGCAAGTACCCGAGCCCGATCAAGTGGACGCACGGCTACGAGCCCACGCCGGAGAGCCCCTGCCCGATCGTCGTCGGCCGCCACTTTCGCGGCATCAAGAACGGTCCCTCGCCCGACTGGCTGCAGCGTCGCCTCAAGGCGATCGGCCTGCGCCCGATCTCGGCGCTGGTCGACATCACCAACCTCGTGACCTTCGACCTCAACCGGCCGCTGCACGTGTTCGACGCGAAGAAGCTCGCCGGCGACCTGGTGATGCGGCAGGCCCGCGAGGGCGAGCAGATCCTGGCGCTCGACGGCAAGACCTACACGCTCGATCCCGCCGTCTCGGTGATCGCCGACAAGAACGGCGTGCACGGCATCGGCGGCATCATGGGCGGCGAGAACACCGGCGTGCAGGACGACACGACCGAGGTCTTCCTCGAGGCCGCCTACTTCCAGCCGATCGGCATCGCCGCGTCGGGCCGCAAGCTCGGCATCCTGTCCGACGCGCGCTACCGCAACGAGCGCGGCATCGACCCCGAGTCGTGCTGGTGGGGCGCCGAGGTGGCGACCCGCCTGATCCTCGAACTGTGCGGCGGCGAGGCGAGCGAGCTGGTCTCCAGCGGCGTCATGCCGAACTGGAAGCGCTCCTACACGCTGCGCGCCGACCGGGTGAAGACGCTGACCGCGATCGACGTGCCGGCCGCCGAGACCGCGACCATCCTGCGCAAGCTCGGCTTCACCGTGGACGGCAACGGTCCCTGGACGGCGGCCGTGCCGTCGTGGCGTCCCGACATCGAGGGCGAGGCCGACCTGGTCGAGGAAGTGACCCGGGTGTTCGGCTTCGACAACATCCCGACGACGTCGCTGCCGCGGCTCGCCGCGACCTCGCGGCCGGTGCGCAGCCCGCTGCAGCGGCGCGTGCCGCTGGCCCGCCGGGCGCTGGCGGCGCGCGGCATGAACGAGGCCGTGACCTGGTCGTTCCTGCCGTTCAAGCAGGCCGAGCGGTTCGGCGGCGGCCAGGAGGACCTGCGCCTCCTGAACTCGATCGCCGCCGAGCTCGACACGATGCGGCCATCGATCCTGCCCAACCTGCTGGACGCGGCGACCCGCAACGAGGCGCGCGGCCTGTCCGACCCGGCGCTGTTCGAGGTCGGCCCGCAGTACAAGGACGCCACGCCCAAGGGCCAGCGCACCGTCGCGGCCGGCCTGCGCCACCACGCCGCCGTGCCGCGCCACTGGCAGGGCCCGCCGCGCACCGTCGACGCGTTCGACGCCAAGGCCGACGCGATGGCCGTGCTGGCCGCCATCGGCGCGCCGGTCGAGAACATGACGGCCCAGGCGGGTGCGCCCGACTGGTACCACCCCGGCCGCTCCGGCGTGATCCGGCTCGGCGACCGCGTGATGGCGACGTTCGGCGAACTGCATCCCGAGATCGTCGCCGCCGCCGACCTCAAGGGCCCGGTCGCCGCGTTCGAGGTCTTCCTCGACGCGCCGCCGCCGCCCAAGGCCAAGGCGACCAAGGCGCGGCCCAAGCTGGTGCTGTCGGCCTTCCAGCCGCTCGAGCGCGACTTCGCCTTCATCGTCGAGGCGGGCGTCGAGGCCGAGAAGCTGGTGCGCGCCGCCCGCGCCGCCGACAAGGTGCTGGTGGTGGGCGCGCGCGTGTTCGACGTCTACGCCGGCAAGGGCGTGCCCGAGGGCTCGAAGTCGGTGGCGCTCAGCGTCACCCTGCAGCCGGTCGAGCGCACCCTGACCGACGCCGAGATCGAGGCCGTCTGCGCGAAGATCGTCGCGCAGGTCGGCAAGGCCACCGGCGCGACGCTGCGCGGCTGAACGGACAAGGGTTCCAAATGACCGACCTGTCGTTGATCCGCAATTTCTCGATCATCGCCCACATCGACCACGGCAAGAGCACGCTGGCCGATCGCCTGCTGCTGCGCTGCGGGGCGGTGACGGAGCGCGAGTTCCACGACCAGATGCTCGACTCGATGGACATCGAGCGCGAGCGCGGCATCACCATCAAGGCGCAGACCGTGCGCCTCGCCTACGAGGCGCAGGACGGCAAGACCTACACGCTGAACCTGATGGACACGCCGGGCCACGTCGACTTCGCCTACGAGGTCAGCCGCTCTCTGGCGGCCTGCGAGGGCTCGCTGCTGGTGGTCGACGCCAGCCAGGGCGTCGAGGCGCAGACGCTGGCCAACGCCTACCACGCGATCGACGCCAACCACGAGATCATCCCGGTCCTCAACAAGATCGACCTGCCGTCGGCCGAGCCCGAGCGGATCTGCAAGGAGATCGAGGACGTGATCGGCATCGACACGTCCGAGGCGATCAAGGTGTCGGCCAAGACCGGCATCGGCATCGACGACCTGCTGGAGGCGATGGTCAAGCGCCTGCCGCCGCCCAAGGGCGACCGCAACGCGCCGCTCAAGGCCCTGCTGGTCGACAGCTGGTACGACCCGTACCTCGGCGTCGTCACGCTGGTGCGCGTGCAGGACGGCGTGCTGCGCAAGGGCATGCGCATCCGCATGATGGCGGCGGCGGCGTCCTACGACCTCGACAAGGTCGGCGTGTTCACGCCCAAGCCCAAGGACGTGGCCGAGCTGGGTCCGGGCGAGGTCGGCTTCATCATCGCCGGCATCAAGACCATCGCCGACTGCAAGGTCGGCGACACCATCACCGACGACCGCAAGCCGGCGACCGAGATGCTGGCCGGTTTCAAGCCGTCGGTGCCGGTGGTGTTCTGCGGCCTGTTCCCGGCCGATGCCGCCGAGTTCGAGACGCTGCGCGAGTCGCTGTCCAAGCTGCGGCTGAACGACTCGTCGTTCCACTTCGAGCCGGAGAGCAGCGCCGCGCTGGGCTTCGGCTTCCGCTGCGGCTTCCTCGGCCTGCTGCACCTCGAGATCGTGCAGGAGCGGCTGGAGCGCGAGTTCAACCTCGACCTCGTCACCACCGCGCCGTCCGTCGTCTACAAGCTGAAGATGACCGACGGCACCGAGATGGAGCTGCACAACCCGGCCGACTATCCCGACCCGGTGCACATCGAGAGCATGGCCGAGCCGTGGATCAAGGCGACGATCATGACGCCCGACGAGCACCTCGGCTCGGTGCTGACGCTGTGCCAGGAGCGGCGCGGCCAGCAGATCGAGCTGACCTATGCCGGCGCCCGCGCCATGGCGGTCTACCGGCTGCCGCTCAACGAGGTGGTGTTCGACTTCTACGACCGGCTGAAGTCGGTGACCCGCGGCTATGCCAGCTTCGACTACGAGATGGTCGGCTACGAGGAAGGCGAGCTGGTGAAAGTGTCGATCCTGGTCAACGCCGAGCCGGTCGATGCGCTGTCGATCATCGTCCACAAGAACCAGGCCGAGCATCGCGGCCGCGCGCTGTGCGAGCGGCTGAAGGACCTGATCCCGCGCCAGCTGTTCAAGATCGCCATCCAGGCGGCGATCGGCGGCCGCATCATCGCCCGCGAGACGATCAGCGCGCTGCGCAAGGACGTGCTGGCCAAGTGCTACGGCGGCGACATCAGCCGCAAGAAGAAGCTCCTGGAGAAGCAGAAGAAGGGCAAGAAGCGGATGCGCCAGGTGGGCGACGTGGAGATCCCGCAGTCTGCCTTCATCGCCGCCCTGAAGATGGACAGCCGTTAATCCCGAGGGCGAAGCCCGAGGGACCTAGGAAAGCCCGCGGCTGCGCCGCCGCCGGGGGCGCGAGCCGCCGAGGAAGGCCATTTCGGCGCCGCGCCGGGCCCCGCCGTCGCGGTTGCCGGCCCACAGCAGCAGGCCGCCCAGCACGACGAAGGCCGGCAGGACGGGGATCGCGAGCAGCGGCCGCACCAGCCAGAACCAGACCAGCGAGGTCGCGCCGCGCTGCAGGGCGATCTGGGTCTCGCTGAACGAGCGCAGGTCGAGGTGGGACCACAGGTCGCCGAGCGTCAGCAGCCGGAACGAGCCCTCGGTCGCCCAGGCCAGCCCGTCATGCACCACCGCCGAGACCGCCAGGGCCAGGAAAAGCCAGCCCAAACCACGCAAGATCACGATCCACCCCCACGAGCGGCCAGCCTAGCGAACCCGCCGGACCGGGGGAAGCGGCCGGGTCGCCGGGGCTGGGGAAGAGGCGTTGCCCCGCCGCCCGGGCGCGCTATAACGGCGGCCTGACGCGCTCAGGACAGGTGGCCGAGTGGTTTAAGGCACACGCTTGGAAAGCGTGCGTGGTGTAACAGCCACCGCGGGTTCGAATCCCGCCCTGTCCGCCATCGCCGGCCCGAAAAGCCAATAGGATCACACCCTTACGGGGTGCACTGCGTCGGCTTCCACCTACTCATGCGTGATTTGCCCGGCGCAGGCGCAGTCCTCGGCTGGATCGCGGCCCGAGCCCGGCAGCGAAAGGCCCCGCAGTGCGAGGCCTGTTCTGTGCCTCTTGGGATAGCTCGTGCCTTAGCCGGTGACGACCACCGATATCTGGCGGGACCGGCCCGCCCAGCGCCGGGCGGCCCCACGCCCTCGAAGGTCCAGCGCTTCATCCTCCTGATGACCGTGATGCGCATTGTCGTCTCCGTCGTTGCGTTGATGCCTTGTTGCAGGCCACGCCACGATGCTCGCGGTGGCTGATTCGAACGAGCCTACGTGGCACTCGACCCCGACATGTTGCGCCGCGCGCAGCACGCCGCCTGAGCGTGCGGCCCATCGATCGCGGGGGTACCGCACCACACCGCGCGGCAGCCACGACGCGCCGTCCGCACACCCGCAACCACCCCTTGGGGAGGGCCCCAGCGCGCGCCCGTGCATGCCGTCGCCCTCTCGTCCAAGCCGGCCATGCCTCGCACTTTCGTCATTGGTTCGTTGCTACGTGCCGACAGGAAACCACGAGCGCGTCATTCATGACGCGAGGTCGCCACCACGCGGCTACCAACCACGCGGCAACTAGCAGGTCTGACGTGCCAAGAGACCTGTCAGTTCTTTGCAGGCTTGTACGGGCCGTCTCGATCTTCTCGTCGCTGTCGTTCCCGTACTCGTATCGTCCATTCTCCAAGGATCTTTCCAATCCGCGCCAGCTCCTTCATGTCCATGCTGCTGTCTGGGAGGGAACGCCAACGGCGTGACGCTGAGTGGTAGGCGTTGAGCAAGTAATGAAGCGCGCTGGTATCGGCATAGACCAAGTCGAAGTAAGCAGCCGCTCTGTCGCATGGCGCCGACAGCAACTCATTCTTCGACATGTTGTGGGTGCAGCCCGCCAGCATCTGTCGGAATGCTTCAAGGCGGTCAGGCGGCATAGCGTCGATGTCGTCCAGCGATTTGTTCAGTGCATCATCATTGTACAGGAGCTGGCTCACGGGAACGTTTGCCCAATTTTGCGCTGCCGCTGGCAAGCCCCACAGTACCATTAAGAAAACCAAGCATCGCTTCATCTGCCAAACATCATGAAGAAATTCAGACGAGGCAAGTAGGATGAAGCCATGGGTGCCGCGCCTGATCGAGCCAGAAGTCGTAGCCCAGACGCCGTGTTGATCCTTGTAAACGGTCACGGCTGAAGGCTACTGAGCGCCGGCGCTTTCCGGCAAGGGCTGGTTACTACCTCGGTGGGGCGGTCCTTTGACGAGCATGGAGTCACCACGCCAACTGTCGATCTAGGCATCGTAGTGCGCACATCAGCATGCCAACAAGAATGCTAAGCCATCTCCAGATCCACACCTCTCCTAGAGGCAGTTGCCAAGGCCGTGCATCTGAATACAGAACCGGAGCTGTTCTTTGACCTCCTGCTTGATTCTGGCTTCTTGGTCACGCTGGCACGACTTGATCCCACCGGCTACAGCGTACAGCAGGAAGATGGCGACAGCAGCTTTCGCGGTAAGCTCGAGTACACGGACCAACGTTCACTCCTTACAATCCAACGCAAATCGATCGTTCGGCGCTCGAGGCGCAGCGGCGCAACCCACTCATCGGCCGTTTGCGACATGCGGACTATGCAGTTGTCGCGCCTGCCGCAGCACATATAGCCTGAACCATTCAACAGCCTCACCGTCTGCCATAGTGCGGCTATCGAACCTGTTGGCTAGGTCTATGAGAGCATAGTTGTGGATGCTGGGGTTGCTTGCCTGCCCTAACGTTCCGGCTCCCGGCGAGTCGTCACATCGCCGGCTGCAGGCCCGCCACCAGCGTCCGCGCGGCGGAGACGTCGACGGCATCGTGGCCTTCCGTGAACCAGTCCAGCACCGGCCGTAGCACCGCCAGCGCGGCGGCGCGGTCCTCCTCGCCCGCCAGCAACCGCGCGAGGTCGGTGGACGCCCGGAGCTTGTAGAGGTTGGCCGACTGGCCGTCGGCGAAGGCGATCGCTTCGCGGTAGCGGGCCGCCGCCCCCGACCCGTCGCCCGCGCGCTCCAGCAACCGTCCCGACAGGCGCAGGTACTCGGCGTAGCCGGATCGTTCGGCGGCGTCCTGGTACAGCGCGCCGGCCTGGTCGATGAAAGGGCGCGCCGCATCCGGTTCGTCCAGCCGCATGAACACGTGGCCGGCTTCGACGAGAAGCAGGTCGAGCGAGAAGATGTTGCCGGTCTGGCGCCACAGCTCGAGACCCTGCTCGACCTCGCGGGCGCCCTCCTCGATGTTGCCGGTCATCGCCAGCACCATGCCGTGCGCCGCCCGGGCCTGCCCGAGGCGGCTGGCATAGCCGTGGCGCTCGCAGAGCTCGATGCTTTCGCGGATGAGGCCGAGCGCCTCCCCCTCGGTGCCCCGGGCAATCGCGTTGCGCGTCACGGTGACGAGGCCCCAGGCCACCGAATAGGCGTGAGCGATCGAGCGGGCGTAGTCGAGCGCGCGCTGGCCGAGCGTCGTCGCCGTGTCGACGTAACCCCGGATCACCTGCGCCCGCGCCAGGTAGCTGAGGGCGACGAACCGGGGATCGCCGCCGCCGAACGAACTGTCGGACTCGCCGCCGCCATCCAGCCCGAGGATCGTCGACAGGTCGTCGTGGGCGAGGCCGATCCTGCCGACGTGGAAATGGCAGACGCCCCGGATGCAATGGTAGTGGGTCCGCACGGTGGCCGGCAGCTGGTCGAGTTGCGCCTGCGTCACGAAGGCCAGCTCGCGCTCCACGCGATCGAACTTCTGGCGCGCGAAGTGGGTAGGCGCGTTGCTGGCGCAGACCCGGACATAGAGCTCGATGTCGCCGAGGGACTGCGCCACCTGCAGCGCCGCCTGGCCCGCTTCGAACGCCTCTTCCGAGGAGTACCCGTCCGCCTGCAGGAGGGCGGCGCCCAGCTTCTGCAGCACCTGGATGCGGCGCCGTTGCGCGGCGTCGCTGTCGCGCGGCATCAGGGCCAGCGTCCGCCGCCACAGGACGGCCGCCTCCCGGTTGGCGGCGGAGGCGAACGCGGTGTCGCCGCCGCGCTCGAGCCAGGTGGCGGCATCGTGCGGCCGGCCGGCCGCCTCGAAGTGGTGGGCGATGAGTTCGGGTCGCTGGTCGGTGCCGCCGTCGACGATCGCCCGCGCGATCCGCTCGTGGACCTCCTGCCGCCGCTGTCGCAGCAGGCTGCCGTAGGCGGCGTCCTGGATCAGGGCGTGCTTGAAGATGTAGGTGGTCTCGGCCCCCTCCCGCCGCGAGAACAGCAGCCCCGCGTCCAGCAGTTGCTTGAGACCCTCGGCCACCGCCTCCGGCTTCAGGCCCGCGACGGCCAGCAACAGGCCCTGCTCGAACTCCCGCCCGATGGCAGCGCCCAGCTGGGCAACGATCTTGGCCGGCGCCAGCCGGTCGAGCCGCGCCATCAGCGAGTCCTGCAGGGTCGCCGGGATCTCCGTGCTGGTCAGCGGCTGCGTCAGCTCGTAGCGGTCGCCGCGCTCGGCGAGCGCGCCGGAATCGCACATCGCCTTGAACAGTTCCTCCATGAACAGCGGAACGCCGTCGGCGCGGCCCGCGATGTACTCGGCGACCGCGGGCGGGATGGCCCTGCCATTGGCCAGGCCCTTCAGCAGCAACTCGGCGTTGGTGCGCGACAGCCGGCCCAGCGGCACGGTGGTGGCCATCGGGTGGGCGCCCCATGGCGGCTGGTACTCGGGCCGGTGGGTGACCACCACCATCAGTCGCTGCCGGCCGGCGCCGTCGAGGACGCGCGAGATCAGCGCCTCGGTGGTCGGATCGATCCAGTGGGCGTCCTCGATCACCCACAGCACCGGCAGCCGCCGGCAGTCCGCGGCCAGCTGCTCGGCGAAGACGTCGAGCACGAGCTGACGCCTGCGCGCCGGCGTGAGGTCGTCGATCGCCGGGTTGCGCACGCCATGGCCCAGCATGGCGGCGATCAGCAACCGCTGTTCCTCGGTGGCGACGGGGATCGCCGACGCGAGCCTGGCCGGCACGTCGTCGTCGGGCTGCAGCCCGGCGGCGGCGGCGAGCTGCGCCAGCGCGGGGTAGAGCGCCGAGTTGGAATGGTGCGGCGTGCACTGGTAGCGCAGGCGGAGCTGCGGTTCGGCGGCAACGGCCTGCCACAGCGACTCGGTGATGCGCGACTTGCCGATGCCGGCCTCGCCGGAGAGCAGCACGAGCTGGTCGTCACCGAGGCGGGCCTGTTGCCAGAGATCGAGCAGCAGGCCGGCCTCGCGGCCCCGGCCGACGAACGCACCGCCCTGCGCCTGGCCGCGCCGCGTGGCCTCGAAGCGGCTGAGGCCCTGGCGTTCCTCGACGACCCGGAAGGCGACCACCGGCTCGGCGAAGCCCTTGATCGCCTGCGGCTCTAGGGCCTGCAGCACGAACAGGTCGCCGATCAGCCGCCGGGTCGAGTCGGCGATCACCACGCTGCCGGGATCGCCCACCCCGAGCAGGCGAGCCGCGAGGTTGGGCGTCTCGCCGACGACGTTGATCTCGCGCGCGATGTCGTCGCCGACCACGTCGCCGACGACCACCGGGCCGGTCGCGATGCCGACCCGCGCCTGCAGGCGCCGGCCGTCGCGGGCCGGTAGCGCCGCCACGACGGCGACGGCGCGCAGGCCGGCGCGAACCGCGCGCTCGCCGGCATCCTCGCTGGCGACCGGGTAGCCGAAGTAGGCGAGGACGCCGTCCCCCATGAACTTGGCCACGAAGCCACCCGCATCGCGGATCGCCGCCGAGACGGCCTGGTGATAGGCGGTCAGCAGGTCGCGCAGGTCTTCCGGGTCGAGGTCGCGCGACAGCGCGGTCGAGGCCACCAGGTCGGCGAACAGGACGGTGAGCTGCCGGCGCTCTGGCGCGACGAGGGTGGGCGCGACAAAGGTGGGCGCAACCGGTGGGGGCTCGGGCGATGGGGGCGCGGCAGGGCCGGCGGCGGGTGCTTCCGCGAGGGCGAGTCGCAGACGCTTGCGGTCGCCCAAGGACACGCCCAGTTCCTTGAGGTCGTCATCGGTGAGGGCGGACAGGACATCGAGGTCGATGTCGTTGTCGCGAAACGCCTCCAAGTACCTGGAGAGCCCGCGTGCCGCCAGCCAGTCCCCGAGTCCAGACATTGCCGGCAGGATAGCCGGGCGGACGGACCGCGTCGCGCCTCTTCCCGCCCGCCGGTGTCCCAACAATCCTGCGTCGAAAGCCGGCCCGGGTACCTTCCCGGGGCAGTCCGGCAATGGTGCACTCGGCCATCCTGTCCGGCCGGGGAGCAAGACATGTGGCGGTGGGCGATGGTCCTGGCGGCGGTCGCCGTCTCCGCGGCGGCGCGTGCCGAGACGTGGCAGGCCCAAACCACCCTCGTCCCGAATGCCACGGTCAAGTGCGTGGACATCTCGCTGGCGTTCCAGTTCACGAACGACAACGGGACGCTGACCATGCGGACGCCGGGCAACGCGACCTACAGCGCGCCGATCGCCCCGGACGGTACGGTGAGCCTGCAGTACACCGGCCGGGGCGGCCTCGGCACCATCGTCCTCTCGGGCAATGCCCGGACCAGGGACCTCGAACTGACCGCGCCCCGCAGCCTGCCCGGCTGCCGATACGCCTTGCGCCAGGCCACGCCGGCACCCGCACCGGCCCCCGAAGTTCGGACCCAATGGAAGACGACGATCCAGCAGGTCGCGGGCAACGTCCAGTCCTGCGGTTCCGGCAATCGCGGCCACGTCATCGAGGCCGGCCCGAACATCTACCTCTTCGACGCCGGCTACCGGACGACGGAGCCCTACATGGCGGCCCGGCTGAAGCCCGACGGCAGCTTCGACGGCGACGTGCGAACGGCGTTCGGCACCTATTCCGTCGCCCGGCTCAAGGTTCCCGCGGGCACGGGGCCGCGTGTCCTGGAGTATGTCTTCCTGACCACCGTATGCCGCTACCGGGTTCTGCCCGATTGACGCCCGCGCCGCGCCGGTCCCTCACATCGACCGGCAGATGACCTCGGCCATGCTGAAGCGGTAGTTCGGCGCGCTGGCGGCGGCAACCGGGGTGGCGCGCCAGCTGACCAGCGCCTGGCCGCGGTCGCGGCAATAGCGCTCGGCGGTGCTCGCGCCGCACTCCGCGCCCGGCGTGGTGCACTCGAAGTTCAGGAAGCCCTCGGAGGCGACGTTGAGGAGCGGCCCCAGCGCCGGGCCCTGCGCGACGGCGGTTCCGCCGGAAGCGGCCGGCGCCCGGTCGAGGTAGGCATCGACCGCGATGAGCGCGACCGCGAACAGGCCCGAGGCCACGATCGCTCCGGCGATGACGGAGAACACGGACATCGGCTGCACGCTTCGCTCTTCCCGGGGGCCTTCCCCTGCCCGATCCGCCATCCGCATCTCTCCGCGCCTCGTCGTCCAGATAGGCAATTATCTGCTCAAGATATGCAGAAATACCTTGATCCAGCGCAAGGCGGCAATCGGGAAAGCGGCCCCCAGAGAGGCTAGGCGGGCAGCAGGTCGAGCGGCTCGCGGGAGACGCTGGCGACCAGCAGCCCACGCCCGACCGGGACGTACCGGAAGTGAAGTTCGGGGAAGGCCTTGCGCCACTGCTCGGCGATCGCCCGTTCGCCCGACCGGGCGGCGTCGTCCAGCACCAGCAGGCCGCGGTCGGACAGGTGACGCCGCAGCCTGTACAGCGCCGGCAGGCGGGCCTGCGCGTCGCCGCGCCACGCCGGCGGCCCGTCGACGAAGATCAGGTCGAACCGCCGGCCCTCGTCGAGGAAGGACACGTCGTACCAGTCGCCGGCCTTGCCGGCGGTGTCGACCGCCACCAGCGGCGCCACGCGCACCTCCGCGAAGCCGCCGAGCCCGTGGGCCTCGACCTTGCGGGCGGTCTGGCCGGCCCACCGCGCATCGTCGTCGATGCTGGTCACGTGGCCGCGGCCGCGGCGGCGGAAGTCGCTGGCCAGCACGAGCGTCGACGTCCCGGAGCCCAGTTCGAGGACGGTCTCGAGTTCGAGCGAGTCGACGAGGTGACGCAGCAGCGCCAGCGACTCCGGGGTGATCGCGTGCTCGGTCCAGTGGACCTGCAGGTCGGCGGTGGCGGGCACCAGGCCGACGACGCTCCTGAGGTGCAGGGCCTGGGCGTCGATGCGGTCGATGACCTGCCGGTACCAGCGCCGCGCCAGCGCCGTCATGGCGAAGACCGCGGCCCCCAGGCTGACCACGACCGCCAGCGCCGTCGGCGCTCCCACGACCCACAGCACGAGGCCCGGGACGACGGTCACGATCGCCGCGACGGCGGCAAGTTTCAGATCACGATTCACGCTCGGCTCCTGCTCGTCCCCGCGGTCTTAAGGCATCCACGACCGCGAGGTCCTTCACTTCAGCGCACGATCTTGCGCGCGATCTTGTCCTGGTCGTCGGCGATCGGCCCGCTGAACCGGGCCATGAAGTCGCGCACCATCGCTGCCGGGCCGGCCACCGCGCCGGTCTCGATCCGGCGGTTGGTCCCGGTGAACCTCATGGGCACGCGGTCGAAGGTCTCGTAGGCGAGGCCGGCCGCGGTCACGAGCGCGACGCCGCCGCACAGGTCCCACTCGCTCTTGGGTTCGACGGAGAAGTACAGTTCCTCGAGCCCCATCGCGACCCGCAGCAGCTTGTAGGCGACGCTGCCGATCGGGCGAACCTCCTTCAGCACCGCGCGGTAGGCCGAGAGGGAGCCCTTCTCGAACTCGGTGCGGCTGGCGTTGGCGCAGACATCCTCGAGCCGCTTGACGCCGGTGAAGGCGCCGGGGACCGACGGTCCCTTGAAGCGCAAGCCATCCGCCGCACTCCAGTATCCTGCCTCGCCGGTCATCGGGTTGACCACCGCGGCGAGGACCGGCTGCAGGCGGTGCAGCAGCGCCACCGACACGCTGAACTCGGGCAGGCCGCGCAGGAATTCCTTGGTGCCGTCGAGCGGGTCGACGATCCAGACGAGGTCGCTCTGCTTGTCGATCGCGCTGCCTTCCTCGCACAGCCAGTTGGCGCCCGGGGTCAGGGCCAGCAGCCCCTTCTCGAGGTACGCCGCGACGGCGAGGTCGGCCGCCGTCACCGGCGACTTGTCGGCCTTCGTGCGGACCTCCGGCGGCATCTCCTTGAGACGCTCGGCGTGCTGCCGCGCCACCGCGACGCCGCCCTCGACGACCGTCTCGAAGTCGGAGAACCCGGGCATCCCGTTGCTCATGCAGCCACTCCCCCCACGCACCGAAGCGCTTTCCGCCAAGGAAACCCGCCCCCGGCCGGGGAAGCAAGGCGGCCCGACGCCACGGGCCCCCTCCTCTTTAGGCTGTCCCTGAAACCGGGCAATGACTATGGTGTCTGACCCTTGCAATCGCGACGCCCGCGGCGGGCGGGAACGCTGGAGATGTCGAGAGTCCCCCTGGTAGAAGCCGATGCCGGATCGCCCGCTGCCGGGCTGCGTCCCCGCGGCGGCCGCGTCGTCTGGATCACGGGGCTTTCGGCGGCCGGCAAGTCGACCATCTCGGCGGTACTCACCGACCGGCTGCGCGCCCGCGGCGAGTGGTGCGTCGCGCTGGACGGCGACGCGTTACGGGACGTGTTCGGCCGGGTCGATCTCAAGCCCGAGGACTACGAACGTTCCGCGCGCCTCGCGCTCGGCTTCCAGTACGCCCGGCTGGCCCGGCTGCTGGCCGGCCAGGGCAGCACCGTGATCGTCACCACGATCTCGCTGTTCCACGAACTGCATGCCTGGAACCGCCAGAACCTGCCGGGCTACTTCGAAGTCTACATCCGGGTCCCGCTGGAGGAGCTTCGCCGGCGCGATCCCAAGGGCCTGTACCGGCGCTACGAGGCCGGCGAGGTGCGCAACATCGCCGGTCTGGACCAGCCGTTCGACGAGCCCGCCGCGCCGGACCTGCTGGTCGACTTCGTGGCCGGCCGCAGCGCCGATGCCATCGCGGCCGAGATCGTCGGCAAGCTGACGTCCGACGCCACCCGGCTCCCGTCCGAACCGAAGGGCTGATCCATGCCGCTCGACTTCGCGACCAAGGCACAGACCCTGTCGCTGCTCTCCAATCGCCTGCGCAGCGCGCGCATCGCGCCGATCCATGTCGTCACCGTCGCCGAGTGGCGCGCGTCGCCCGCCCGGCATGCCGCGGCGATCGGCGAGGCCCTGGGAACGGGACCGTGGATCGTGCGCTCCAGCCGGCTGGCCGAGGATGGCGCGGAGGCATCGCACGCCGGGGCCTACCTCTCGATCGCCGACATCACCGGGGCGACGCTGGACGACGCGGTCGCGAAGGTCATCGCGTCCTACGGCGAGGCGTTGCCCGAGGACGAGGTGCTGGTCCAGCCGATGATCCGCGACGTCGTGCGCGCCGGCGTCGCCTTCAGTCACGACCCGGCGACCTGCGCGCCCTACCGCGTCATCAACTGGAGCGAGGGCAACGACACGGCGCTGGTGACCTCGGGCATGGGCGGGCGCACCTGGCAGCAGGCGGCGCGCAGCCCGGTGCCACCGCCGCCCGAACTGGCCGGCGTGATCCGTCTCCTCGACGAGTTGCTGTCGCTGTTCGACGGGCGCCCGGTCGACTGCGAATTCGCGGTCAGCGGCGACGGCACGGTGTGGCTGCTGCAGGCCCGGCCGCTGGTGCTGGCACGCCCGCCCGAGGCCGACGACGTGCAGGCCGAACGCCTCGGCCACATCGAGCGCAAGATCGCCCAGGGCATGCGCCCCCACCCGTTCCTCAAGGGCCGCCGCACCGTGTTCGGCGTGATGCCCGACTGGAACCCGGCGGAAATCATCGGCATCCGGCCCAAGCCGCTCGGCCTGTCGCTCTACCGCGATCTCGTGACCGACGCGATCTGGGCCTACCAGCGGCACAACTACGGCTACCGCAACCTGCGCAGCTTCCCGCTGATGACCCACTTCTTCGGGTTGCCGTACATCGACGTCCGCCTGTCGTTCAATTCCTTCATCCCGGCCGACCTCGAGGACGAGCTGGCGGGCCGCCTGGTCGACCACTACATCGACCACCTGCTCGCCGAGCCGGCGCTGCACGACAAGGTCGAGTTCGAGATCGTCTTCTCCTGCTACACGCTGGACCTGCCGGAGCGGCTCGAGCGGCTGGGCGAGGCCGGCTTCTCGCAGGCCGATCGAAAGGCCCTGTCGGACAGCCTGCGCCGGCTGACCAATCGCATCGTGCACAACCGCGAAGGCCTGTGGCGGCGCGACGCGCTCAAGCTCGACGTGCTGCAGAACCGGCGCGAGGAACTGCTGTCGTCCGACAGCACCCCGCTGGAGCGCATCTACTGGCTGCTCGAGGACGCCAAGCGCTACGGCACCCTGCCGTTCGCCGGGCTGGCCCGGGCGGGCTTCGTCGCGGTGCAGATGCTGCGCTCGCTGACCGCCATCGGGCTGTTCTCGGAGGCCGACTACGAGGCCTTCATGTCGAGCGTCTCGACGGTCAGCGGCCAGCTCGTGCGCGACCGGGCGATGCTGGACCGCACGACCTTCCTCGCCCGCTACGGCCACCTGCGGCCCGGCACCTACGACATCCTGTCGCCGCGCTACGACGAGGCGCCCGACCTCTACTTCGACTGGGAGCAGCGCCAGCCGGCGCCGCCCGCCGTTCAGCCCTTCTCCCTGACCCTGCCGCAGCTGCGCGAGCTGGCGCGCGTGCTGGCGGTGCACGGGCTGGAGGTCGACCCGGTCGAGCTCCTCGACTTCGTGCAGTCGGGCATCGAGTTGCGCGAACTGGCCAAGTTCCACTTCACGCGCAACCTGTCGGACGCGATGGCCCTGATCGCGGAGTGCGGCGAGCAATGGGGCTTCTCGCGCGAGGAACTCGTCTACTGCGACATCAGCGCGTTCCGCGAACTGTACGTCGGCGCCGGGTCGCCGAAGGAAATCCTGCGCGCATCGATCGAGCAGGGCCAGGCGCGCTACCGCGACACGCTGGCGGTGTCGCTGCCGCCGCTGATCCGCAGCCCGGACGACATCTGGGGCTTCGAGTGGCCGGAGACCGAGCCCAACTTCATCACCCAGAAGGAAGTCGTCGCGCCGGTCCGCGGCACGGCGCAGCCCGACCAGCTGGCCGGCGCCATCGTCTTCATTCCCAACGCCGACCCCGGCTTCGACTGGCTGTTCGCCCACCCGATCGCCGGCCTGGTGACCGCGTGGGGCGGCGTGAACTCGCACATGGCGATCCGCGCCGGCGAACTCGGCCTGCCGGCCGCGATCGGCGTCGGCGAGGTCAAGTACCGGGCGTGGAGCGCGGCGCGCCGCCTGCGCCTCGACTGCGCCGGCCGGCGCGTCGACGTGCTGTCGTGAGCGCGCTCGTCGCCATCACCCAGCGCGTCGACATCGTCCCGGGCCGCAACGAACGCCGGGACTCGCTCGACCAGCGATGGCACCCCTTCCTGGCGGCCTGCGGCGCGACCGCGCTGCCGCTGCCGAACCACCCGCCGACCGCGCTCGCCCTGGTCGAGACCCTCGCGCCCGGCGCGATCGTGCTGTCCGGCGGCAACGACCTCGCGGCGCTGGGCGGCGACGCCCCGGAACGCGACGCGACCGAGGATGCCCTGCTCGCCTGGGCGCGCGCCCGCGCCGTGCCGGTGCTCGGCGTCTGCCGCGGCCTGCAGTTCCTCGCCCATCGCTTCGGCGCCGAGCTGGTGCGGGTCGGCGATCATGTCGGGACGCCCCACCCGGTGACCGGGCCGGGTGCGGAGCGCACGGTAAACAGCTTCCATACCTGGGCCGTGCGCACGCCGCCGGCCGGGTTCGCGGCCGTCGCGCGGGCCGGCGACGGCACGATCGAGATGATGCGGCACGAGCACGAGCCGATCACGGCGGTGATGTGGCATCCCGAGCGCGAGGCGACCGCCGTCGGAGAGGACGTGGCGCTGGTTCGGCAGATTCTGGGGAGGGACGCGTGAAGGCGATCGTGCTGGCGGCAGGCAGGGGCAGCCGGATGCGCGCCCTCACGGAGGACCGACCCAAGGGCCTGGTCGAACTGGCCGGACGGCCGCTCTTCGAATGGCAGTTGCGCGCCCTGCGCGGCGGCGGCGTCGAGGAGGTCGCGGTGGTGCGCGGCTATCGCGGCGCGGCGTTCGACCGCTACGGCCTGCAGACCTTCGAGAACCCGGCGTGGGAGAGCACCAACATGGTGGCCTCGCTGCGGTGCGCCGATCCGTGGCTGCGCCAGGGTCCCTGTATCGTGAGCTACTCCGACATCTTCTACGGCGCCGGCTCGGTCGCCCGGCTGGCGGCCGCGCCGGGCGACCGGCTCGCCATCGCCTACGATCCGGACTGGCGGGCGCTCTGGGCGCGCCGCTTCGACGATCCCCTGAGCGATGCCGAGACCTTTCGCCTCGGTGGCGCCGGGACGGTCGTCGAGATCGGCAAGAAGCCGCGCGGCTACGAGGAGGTCGAAGGGCAGTACATGGGCCTGCTGCGCTTCACGCCATCGGCCTGGCAGCGGACCACGGCGCTGCTCGACTCGCTCGAACCGGCGGTATCCCAGCGGCTCGACATGACGGGATTGCTGGGCCGGCTGATCGCCGCCGGGGCCGAGATCGGCGCGGTCGCCATCGCCGAGGCGTGGGGCGAGGTCGATTCGGAGACCGACCTCGCGGTCTACGAGGCCGCGCTGCGCGCCGGCGAGCCGGGCTTCAGCGCGGTCCTGGGGTAGCCCCCGGGGGGGCTTGCGCCGCCCCTGCTCTCAGGCGAGGCGCTGGGCGTACCAGATGCGGGTCACGTAGGGCACCTGGATCGTCGGGCTGGCGAGCAGGCCCTCGATCTCGGCGATGATGCGGGAGAACCGCTCGTCGGTCGCCGCCTGGCGGCGCAGCGTGGCATGCGAGCGCCAGGCATCGACGATCTCCTCGCGGGCCATCGGCCAGGTGAAGGGCTGCTCGATCGCCTGGGCGGGCGAGAACAGCCCGCTGCGGGCGATGGCGGCCGTCGGATCCTCGCGGCGCAGCCCGTAGTCGTAGGACGGGATGTGCTTCTTGATCGTGCCCTCGATGGCGGCCTGGATCGGATCGGCCAGCTCGCGATGGTTCCACATGCAGCCGAACCAGCCACGCGGCCGGAGGATGCGGGCGACCTCCTTGAGGCAGGCCTGCTGGTCGACGACGTTGAACGAGCTGCCGAAGAAGGCGGCATTGACCGAGGCGTCGGCAAGGCCGGTGGCTTCACCGGTGCCGTCCGACCAGACGACGGTGCCGCCCCGGGTGTTCTCGATGCCGAAGCCGCGCATCGCGTCGTTCGGCTCGACCGACTTCACGTCGAGTCCCAGCGCCAGCAGTTCCTTGGTCAGCTTGCCGGTGCCGGCGCCGACGTCGGCGACCGTGGTGCCCTTGGCGCAACCCGTCGCCTGCAGCAGCCGCTCGATGGCCGGCCGCGCGTAGTCGGCCCGCCGATCGTAGTGCGCGGCATGCGACGTGTAATCCCATTCGACCTTGGTCATGACATCTCCTTGTCGGCGATCGCGGCCAGCATAGGCACATAGCGCGTCGTGGCGGCGCGATTGAAGAAAAAGCCTTTCACCAGTGCCGAACGGTGCCGGACGAAGTCCCAGGCGAACATCGGCGGGGTGATCAGGATGGCCAGCGCCTTGTTGCCGCCGGTCTGGGCAAGGTAGCGGCGCAGCAGGAACGTGCTGAACTCGAGGCCGAACGGCAGGGCGAGGCTGAGCACCAGCGCGGTCCATTCGCGCACCGGATCGCGGCGATGCCCGCTGTAGCCCAGCCCGATGTCGATCGGCACGGCGATCCACTTGAGGCGCCAGTAGTCGAACTTGCCGAACTTCGGCGGCCGGGTGGTCATGTTCCGGTTGAAGCCGGTCACCCGTCGCCAGCCCGGCCGGTTCCACCAGGTCTTGCCGGCAAAGGTGCTCTGCATCAGGCAGTCGTCCCAGTCGAGACCGAGCCACCGGCACAGCTTGCCCAGGGTCTCCTGCGGCTCGCTGTGCAGCTGCTCGAGCTGGATGCCGACGGTCCGCCCGGGCTGGGCCGTCGGGTAGGGATGGATGGCGTACATCGGCACGCCGCACACCGGCGCCTGCGGGGCCCAGTCGCAGAAGGCCTGGTTGAACACGCACCACACGATGTCGATCGGCGGCTGCGACGGCGTCTCGTGCTCCATCTCGAGCAGGCGTCGCTGGATCGAGTCCAGGTTCTCGACCGGCTCGCGGACCATGTGCACGAAATGGATGTCGGGGAAGTCGGTGCACAGCGCGCCGATGTCGAGCATCGGGCCACCGTGCGCGGGGTAGAGCAGGAACTTCTTCTTCGAGAGGTCGTGGCCGAGCAGGTACGAGTAGGCGAGGTAGACCGCCTTCAGGCAGATCGTCCGGTAGGCGTGGATGTTGGTGTGGTCGATCTTGTCGGCGGCGGGCAGGCCCGCCTCGGCGGACATCCGCGCGAACAGGATGTCGAAGGCCCGCGAGAAGGCCTCGCGATCGACCGCCGCCAGCTGGTCCATCTTCTCGCCCAGTTCGGTGAGGCCCAGGGAGTAGCCGTCCGCCGGATTCCAGACCATGGAGAAGAAGTCCATGATCAGGGCCTTCATGCTCTCGTGACCGATCGTTTCCTTCGGCATGAAGCCGATGCGGATCGACCACGACGCGTAGAACTGGACACCCAGCGCGCCGGGCAGCGCGAGGACCTGGGGGTGCCCGTCGATCAGGCTATGCAGGAAAATGGACCCGCCGTGACCATAGCTTTGCACGGCGATCACCCGGAACTCCGTCGGAGCAGAGAGCAGGGCGTCGGTCATCGGGTCGGCAGGCATTCAGGCAGTCCATTCTGGGCATCGCATCGCGACCGCGACACTCACCACGTGCGGCACGGGTCTCGTTCGGCTGCGATTGCGCTAGGGGCGCAATTCTATAAGCGCGGCATGGGCCGCGCAACCGGCTTCCCCCGGGCGCTAGGCCGGCGGGCCGATGTCGAAATCCACCATCAGCCGGTTGATGTAGCGGTTGCGCGGCGTTGGCGCGAGCCGACTCCCCACCATGCGCCGGGCGAGCGGCCCGTGCTCCTGGTCGGCGGAGATGCAGGTGCGGCCAAGCCCGTAGCGCGCCCACAGCACGAGGCGCGGGGTCTTCTCCGGCATCAGGCCGCGATGCATGGCCAGCGTGTTCACCAGCATCATCGAACCGGCCGGCCCCGTCAGCTTGACGGCGTACTTGCCGAACTCGCGCTCCGTCTCCGACGCGAAGTCCTCGCCCATGGCGTTGACGAAGGTCTTCGAGGTGTCCTTGCCCTTGAACCACGAATTCTTGCGCGCCAGCTTCGCCATGCCCTCGGCCGAGTGGGAGCCGGGAATGATCTGGTGCGGACCGCCGTCGGCGCCGACATCCGTCAGGTAGACGAACAGCGTCAGGAAGCGCCAGTCGTCGGTGTCGCGGTGATAGTACTGCGAGTAGACGAGCTCCGGCCGTTGCGCCGGGAAGGACCACCAGCAGTTGACCGAGTAGAGCGTGGGCACGCAGCCCAGGTACGCCTCGATCAGGTCGATCAGCCGGGGATCGTTGAGCTGGTCGAGAAGGCCCGGTGCCCGCAACAGCTGGTCGGAGCGGTAGCCGACCATCGGGAACTGGGTCTTCGCCGTTTCGAGGGGCATCTGGATGCCGTCGTTGGCGTAGGAGTGCGGCCCCTTGTGGACGGGCAGCATCGACAGGTAGCGCCTGATGTCCTCGACGCCCTCGAAGGTGATCGGCAACGGCGCCCACGACTCTTCCTGAATCCGGCTCACGAGGTGACGGAGGTTGTCGGCCGGCGGCTCGACGCGCAGCGCCGCGTCCGGTCCCTGGCGGTCCTTCACGATCGCCTCGGCGAAGCTGTCCCACTGGTCCTGCGGGACCTTGGCGCGCACCGCGTCGAGGGCGCGGCGCAGGAGGTCGGTATCGGAGGTCATCGCGAGCCCCTACTGCTGTGCTGATTGCGTCACGTTCCGGGCGAAGAAGGTGCTCTTGATCTGCCCCAGCCGTCCATCCGTAAAGGGCAGGACCCGGATACCCGGCGGCAGCGGTTGCAGCCGCTCGGGCTCGAACACGTAATTGTGCCAGACGAGCCGGTCGCAGCCCACCGTCGACAGGGTGCCGTCGATCGACTGGAAAATGCGCATCTCGAAGACGGGATAGTACATCTCGTCGACCTCGCGCCGTTCCAGGCCCAGCTTCGGAAGCAGCGCGGAATCGACGAAGATCGCGTTCCACTCGGTGACCGCCGCGAGGTCGTACCCCTTGGCGCGGCCGAGCTCGACCAGCGCGCCCAGCGAGGCGCCGTGATGCACGGCGGCATCGTCCTGCTGGACGAACACGACATCGTTGGAAACCGTCGGGTTGAAGTCGACGACCACGACCTTCGGCCGGAAGGCCGCGAGCGATCGCCACAGGTGGTAGTCGTTGCCCTCGACATCGATGCAGAGCAGGTCGAGGTCGCGCGGCGCGGCCGCCTGCGCCAGCAGGCGGTCGAGCGACCCCTCGCCCGCGCTGGCCGCCTCGGCCTGCACGGTCGTCACCGACTGATTGCCGGCATACCGGGCCGCGAGCGCCTTGGCGGCCTCGGCATCCTTCTCGATCAGCAGGCCCCGCCACCCCTGCTCGTTGAGCAGCGACCAGGTGTTGCTGAGCGTCCGGCCATCGTGCGCGCCGACCTCGACGCAATAGCCGGCGGTCACGCCCAGCGCCTGGAAGACGTATCGCAGGATGCCGTCCTCGCCGCACTCGGAGGTGACGTTCCGGCGGTGCGCCAGCAGCACGTTGCCCGGCACCCGCGCGGCATCGAGCGTGCCCCGGTGGCTCTCGACGAAGTCGTTGCGATAGCTCAGCTTGGGCCGGAAAACGCGCAGCCCGGCCGGCAGGACCTGGATGTCCTCGTCCTGGACCGCGACATGGTCCATGGTGCCGTCCTCCCGCAGCTGGTGGCGCCAGATCAGGTTGCGATAGCCCGCCAGCAGCAGCGTTCCGTCGTAGCCCTGGAAGATCTTGGTCTCGAGCTTGGCGCGGAACATCGAGGCCGGGCGATTGTCGGGCACCTCGAACACCGGGAAGAGTTCGCGCAGCACCAGCACGGCATTGCCGCCGACGACGCAGGCCAGCTCGTAGCCCTTCTCGCGGCCGAGCCGGGTCACCGCCGCCAGCGAGGCCGAGCCCTTGAAGGTCTCGTCGTTCCAGCGGACGAAGTCGATGTCGGCCTGCAGGAACGGGTTGATCTCGATCATCACCACCTTGGGCCGATACTTCTGCAACGACTGCCAGATGAACCAGTCGTTACCGTCGATGTCGATGACCAGCAGGTCGAAGTCGTGCGGGATCGGGCTGCGCGCCAGGATCGAGTCGAGCGACGACGGCCCCTCGGTGTTCACCCATTCCCGGAAGCAGTGCACGTCCGGCAGGCCGGCGTAGTTCTCGAGTAGCAGCGGGTAGGCGTACTCGTCGGCCTCGATGAAGACCGCCCGCCATCCGCGCTCGTGGATCAGGGTGCGCACGTTGGAGTGCATCACGCCGTCCCACGCGCCGAACTCCACGCACCACCCCTTCTCGATGCCCAGCCGGCGGAAGATCTCCTCGATCACGCCGTCCTCGCCTTCCTGGGAAGTCACGCTGCGGGCATGGCGCAGCAGGTGATTGTTCACCGCGATGCGGGCATCGACTTCTGCCGAGGGCTCAAGCACGCGGAGCTGCCGCGAACGATCGACCAGCAGGCCGTTCACCGGAACGCTCGGCGCCGGCGCGGCGGCAGGCGCCGCCTCGACGCGGCTGCTCCCGGCGATCAGCGACTTCAGGGTCTCAAGCAGGCTCATGGGGACAACCGATCGGCAGTAGGGAGGCGGACACGGACGGGTGGCTCAAGGCAGGAAGTCCGCCGATCCCAGGGTTCCGAGGTGGGTGTGGCCCGCGGCCAGCGGCGGCGGAGCGGGAGCCGGGGCCGCCGGCTCGACGGGCTTGCCCAGCAACCGCGACAGCAGCGACGGCCGGGGCGGCTCCGCGACGGTCGGCGCGGCCGCCGGCACCGGCGCGGCAGGCGGGAACAGCCCGCGCACGACGGCACGCCGCCCGCTCTGCAGGAACCTCTTGTGAGCGGCGAGGTACGGACCGTGCGCGCCTCCCCGGTAGACGTTCTGCAGGGGCGTCCGGTCGACCGTCGCGTCCGGCGCGTTCTGGGCGATCGCCACCACCATCGCCTCGGCCGGCAGGCGCATCGGCATGGTGAGCGCGTCCTCGGCCGTGAAGGCATCGAACTGGAAGACCTCCCACGGATCGCGGTGCACGTCCCCGTAGGTCACGATGTAGGTCTGGCAGTCGGCGAACGCGTTGTAGGCGTAGTAGTCGAAGAACCAGTCCGGCGAGAACTTCAGGTAGGCCGGCGCGGCGTGCGCGGATCCCTCGTAGCTGAAGATCGAGCCGTCGGGCTTCAGCATCCGCGACGCGTTGCGGATGCAGGCGGCGGGATCGAACACGTTGTCGAGGACGCTGCCGTTGTAGATGAAGTCGAAGCGCTTCAGCAGGTTTGCCGGGACGTCGTCCGACAGGCTGAAGATGATCTCCGCCCCCTCGTAGTCGCTGACGTCGCACGCCTTCACGTCGGCATCGGTGAACAGCGAGAAGAAGGACGCGTCCGAGATCAGCTTCTTCTCGAACGGGTGGGGCGTCTTGTCGTAGTCGATGACGGCGTTCGACCGAACCGGCAGGCCGACCTTCTCGACCAGCGCCTGTGCCTCGTCGGGCGTCATGACCACCAGCTGGCGCCCCAGCAGGAGGACTTCTCCCTCGATTTTCCGATGCTTGTGCTCGGCGAGAACGAGTTCCGCCAAGTGCCGGGTGATAGCCATGGAACGAACGCTTCTTTCGGCCTTATCGACCCATGATCTTGCTGAGCAGCGAGCGGTTCGAGGCGGCACCGTTGGCCGCCGCGCCCTTCGCCGCCGCGACCTCGTTCTTCAGCGCCTGGATCTCGCCCTTGAGCATGGCGATCTCGTGCTGCTGCGCGGCGATCTGCTTCTCCTGCGACTGGAGCTGCTGGCGCTGGACCTTGGCCTCCTGCTCGAAGGCCTGGGCCGGCGCCGGCAGGACGGCGCGCTGGGCTTCCGAGTAGCGCGCCCAGGCCTGCGGCGACACGTAGACGCGATCGTTCCAGTGAAGCGGGCTCTGCGAGGCCGCCCAGCGCGGCGAGAACATGATGTGAAGCGTCTTGCGCGAGGTGTCGCGCAGGTTCGGGAAGCCGCCGTGGCGCAGGTTCTCGGTGAAGATGATCGCGTCGCCCGCCTTCAGCGTCAGCGGCACCATGCCCGGCTCGGCCGTCGGCTCCTGGTCCTTGTAGGGCGAGAAGTAGTTGGACTTGTGGCTGCCCGGCACGACGCACAGCGGACCGTAGTCCTCGGGCACATCGTGCAGCGCGTAGAGGATGCGCACCGCGGCGAGGTCGAAATCGCGCACCCGCCACACCGACGCCGCCGAGTCGTACATCTTCACGCCCGCGAACTGGTAGCGGTTGCGCATGTCCATGTGCCCACCCATGTGGGTGTGCGTCTCGTTGGCCTTGAAGCGGTAGCGGATCTCGGAGCTGCCGATCCAGTTCGGGCCGACGCACAGCTCGTCGACGTAGGCCATCGTCCGCTCGTGGCCGACCAGGCTGTCGAACTCGGGCGAAATGTTCAGGAAGTCGTCGATCACCAGCTGGATGCCGGCGCCGGTGTGCTTGTAGGCGAAGCACTGGTTCTCTTCGTCGAAGCGGTACGGGATGTTCGCAAAGCCGACCATCCTCGGCTCGTCGTCGATCGTCTTCCTGAAGTGCTCTTCCTTCGCCTCCACGACGGCGAGGTAGCGGCGAACTTCCTCGTCGCTCAGGATGTTCTTGACGATGATGTAACCGTTCAGGTCGAACTGGTACCGCTCGAACTCGTTCATGACTCGTCTCTCTCGCTGTCCTGGAGGGGCACGCAGTCGCTCGCGCAACGGCCGGAAACGACCGTCGTTCCTGCTCGACCTGCGTCTTCCCACAGGAGCGACCACCGATCTTGGTGGCCAATTTTCAGCCTACAGGCTGCGGCCGCGCCAAGGAAGCGGCCGAGGGTCGACGGCGGGTGCGGCGGCTCGGCACAGCGCGGCCCGGGCCGTGTCCTTTCGAGGAGCCTGAGAGGCATTAGCATGATCCGGGTGGCATCCATCGCACGCCACGGCCGCGCGCCCGGCAGCCCGAAAACCTCAGAAACGGCGCACTAGTTTTTGCATATCGGTTGTCCCGCATGAATTCCCGTCATTTGCCCTCGGGGCCCTTCCGGAGGACTTCTGAGCGCGCTCCTCGGTCCTGCTCGGGCGCGATACGAACGTGCCGACCCGTCGCCGCAACCTCGTGGCAGCTTCTAGCGTTAACCAAGCCGGTGGTGGGGAATGGGCTTGCCATTCTTCGGACTGAAACGCCTTCGCGAGACGTCGGACCGGGTGCGACACCTCGAGGCGGAAGTCGCGCGCCTGCAGGAAGAGAACGGTCGCCTCGCGCAGCACTGTGCGGCGCGCCACGACGGCGCGGTCTTCGCTCCCCACCATCCGAGCGTGGAAGCCAGGGCCAAGGCGGCCGGGTACCAGTACTTCCTCGTGACGTCCTTCGGCCACTCCGGTTCGATCTGGTATGCCGGTTCCCTGAACCTCCACGAGGCCGTCTTCTGCAACGTCGGCGGACACCATCCAATCCAGTCGTTCAAGGCGTACTGGCTGAACGTCGACCCCCGGGCCTTCGCCGACCGCGCCACGCCCGCGACCTTCCGGTACGGCGCCAACCTTCCCAATCCCATGTCGGACGGTTCCCCGCTGCCGGGCTTCGACCTGCCGTGCTTCCCGGTGCCGCGACGGGACATGGACCGGCTCGCCTGGTTCGTGCTCGACGAGATGGATGACGTGGTCGAGCTGGTCGACGGGCCGAAGCCCCGGATGGTCGGCAACGTCCACGGCCTCTACCTGCCCGAGCTCGCCCGGGCGCTGCAGTCCGACCCGGCGCTGTTCGGGCACCGGCGCTTCCCGCTCCTCAACCTGGTCCGGCATCCGGTGGGACGGACCGAGTCGGCCATCGCGGCGGTCCAGCATTACCTGCTGGTCGAGTTGAAGGACCAGATCGACCGGCTGATCGACGACAACCTCGCGGAGGTCCGGGCGCTCGAGAAAGCCTACAAGGTCGACTTCACCGAGCCCCGGGCGCGGGCCGTCCTGCACGTCTATCGCCAGGGCCTGCAGAACCTGATCTGGGGCTTCGAGTTGCGCGACTACCCGCGGGTCAGGCACATCCAGCTCGAGCGCCTGCAGGGCGATCGCGCGTACTTCGCCGAGGCCTTCGACGATCTCATGGGCGGCCGGCTCCGCGCCGACAACGCCTACCTCGACGAGGTCTTCAAGCCGGAGAATCTCGGCTCCGGCCGGCAACGGCAGATCAGCGCCCCGTCGCGGCCGGCCGGCCCCCGCGACCAGTTCGAGCAGTGGTCGGCCTTCGAGCAGGCGGAGTTCCGGCGCACCATCGACCAGCACGACCTGCGCGCCGTCTACGCGGCGCACGACTACGACCTGTCCTTCGTCTAGCGGCCGGGTCCCTCCCCCGGCACCGCGAACGCGTCGGCGACCAGGCGGTACTGCACGCGCATCGTCGACAGGCGGCGATAGAAGTTCAGCAGGTCGCGGACCGGGCCGGTCATGCGCTCGTAGCCCGACATGAAGGCGACGATGATGCCGATCTCGGTGCGGTCCTCGATCGCCATCCAGCCGCCGACCAGCAGGATGCTGAGCAGGCCCAACCCGGTGACCAGCTGGTTGAACGACTTGGTCGCGATCTTGAGGCTGACGAAGCGCAGGCGCAGGTCGTAGATGCGCTCGACCAGGGTGCCGACGGCCCCCGGCCGGCCGGGCTGCAGCACGGCCTGGCCCAGCGTGCGCACGACCGTGATCTTCGCCCGCGACAGCCGGTTCATGACGGGCTGCGCCAGGGCGACCATCGCCACCGAGGGGACCAGGAAGACGATCGCGACCAGCGCGACCAGCGGCTCCATCGCCAGCATGTAGCCGGTGATGCTGAGCACCGTGCCGGCCTGCAGCAGCGGCAGGGCGATGCTCTCGGCGACGAAGCCGCCGACCTTCTCCGACTCGGCCGCCAGGATCGATTGCCGGGTGCCGTCCTCGACACCTTCGGCCGGGCCGCGGGTCACGATCTTGCGGCGCAGTAGCGCGGTAACGCCCTCGGCGACGCCGTGCAGGTAGAGGTCGCGCAGGAACTTCAGCACGCCCTGTAGCAGCAGCACCGCGAGGTAGAGCGCGCCGTAGACCAGCAGCCGTTCCAGCTCGGCATGGGCCACCGCGTCGTTGACGATCCGGCGCTGCAGCTCGAGCGGCGCCATCGACAGCGGCAGGAGCGTCAGCGTCAGCAGGCCGAGGCGGAGCTGCTGCGACCGGCTGACCTGCAGGACGAAGCCGTAGAGCGACGGCGCCATCGCCCCGTCGCGCCAGGTGTCGAGCGTCGGCAGGGCCCATCGGCTCCAGCGGAACAGCCGGTCGGCGGGACGGCCTGACAGGGCCTCGGGCGAAGCCGTGACGGGATCGGGGGAAGCGGCGCTCATGCCCCTTCCCTATATACCGCGTTCAGCGGTCGAGCCACGCGTCCTCGAAACGCCAGCCGTTGTAGATGCTGTTGACCATGATGGTGATGCCGCGGACCTGCGGTTGCCGGCAGGCGGCGGCGACGGTGTGGGACAGGATCGGCCGCACGATGTCGGCTGCCAGCAGGCGCTCGATCTCGTGCACCACGGCGCGCCGCCGGCCCTCGTCGCGCTCCGCCGACTGTTTCGCCATCAGCTCGGTCAGCTGCGGATTGCAGTAGCCGTTGAAGTTGCGCGGCGACTTGCAGCCGTAGTTCTCGACGAAGTGCTGGTCGGGATCGTCGAGCGAGCTGCCGGTGGCGTTGACCGCCACCACGTAGTTCTTCTGGTACAGCCGGTTGAAGTAGACCGCGCTGTCGATCGGCTCGACCTCGGCGTCGACGTAGATCGCCTTCAGCTGGTCGACCAGGATCACCGCGAGGTCGCGGTAGGACGCGATGTTGCGCGTGCTGACCTTCATCTTCAGGCGCTTGTCGGGGCCGTAGCCCGCCTCGCGCATCAGGCCCCGCGCCTTCTCGCGCGACGCCTCGAGGTCCGGCCCGTAGCCGGGCTGGTCCTTCAGCGCCTCGCCGCCGACGCCCCACACGCCGGGCGGCGGCGGCAGCATCGCGCCGCCGATGATGTCGCGGCCCTCGCTGGTGATGTCGACGAACGACTTGCGGTCGAGCGCCAGCGCCAGCGCCTGGCGCGCCTTCGGGTCGTTGAAGGGCGCGGTGTCGCGGTTGACGATCAGGTTGTAGCTGACGCCGAGCGGCCGCAGCGTGCACTGCGCCTGGGGCGACTGCTTCTCGATGTCCTTGAGCAGCGGCACGGTGACGTCGGTCGGGAAGGTCATGTCCGACTTGCCCGCGGTGAAGGCCAGCATGCGCGTCGCGCGGTTGGCGATGATGTCGTACTGGATGGCGTCGAGGTACGGCCGGCCGGGCTTCCAGTAGTCGCGGTTCTTCTCCAGCCGCACGCGCTCATTGCTCTTGAGCTCGACGAACCTGAACGGGCCGGTGCCGATCGGGTTCTTGCGCATGTCGGGCGGCGACACGTGGCAGGGATAGATCGCCGACCAGCCGGCCGCGAGGAAGGCGAGCAGCGAGGGCTGCGGCCGGCCGAGCCGGAAGGTCACCTGGAAATCGCTGTCGGCGGTCACCGACTCGACGTTCTCGTACCACACGCCGCGCGGGTTCTGGCGCAGCTTGACCTCGCCCTTGCCCATCAGCAGGTCGAAGGTGCAGCGCACGTCGGCCGCGGTGAACGGCTTGCCGTCGTGCCACTTCACGCCCTGGCGCAGGGTGAAGCGGACCTCCTTGCCGTCCGGGCTGACCGTCCAGGCGGTCGCCAGCTCGGGCCGGATGGTCTCGAACGTGTTGCGCGGCTCGTGCTGGTCGTAGATCACCAGGTTGTTGAACACGCCCATGAAGGGCACGGCGGCGGAGACCGTGATCTCCTCGTGCAGCGACGCGCTGGGCGGCGTGTCCGCGAGCTGGATGCGCAACGTGCCGCCGGACTTCTGCGCCGACGCCGGCGCCGCGGCGCCCAGCAAGATGCCCAGAAGCAAGGCAAGGGTTCGCATCGCAGGAACGTGATGAGCCATGTCTCGGTCTCCTCCCTGGAGAGGCCGCTTGGCGCGGCCCTTACCGTCATGCGGACCTGCAAACGCTTTCCGGTTCACAGGACCCCGAACATCTTCCCTAATGCCGGACAGCTTGGCGCTCCGCGCGATGCCCGGGAAGAGGACGGCGCGGCACCATTTCGGCTCATGGAACGGGCCGGACCAATGGGGGAAACGACAGATGGGACCACTTGCCGGGGTGCGCGTGGTGGAACTGGGCGGGATCGGCCCCGGTCCCTTCGCCTCGATGCTGCTGGCCGACATGGGCGCCGAGGTGCTGCGGCTGGAGCGGCGCGCGAGTGCCGAACGCGCCATCAAGGGCTTCGATCCGCGCTACCGGCTGCTCAACCGCGGCCGGCGGTCGATCACGATGGACCTCAAGGCGCCCGGCGCGCTCGACGCCGCGCGCAAGCTGCTCGCCACGGCCGACGCCGTGATCGAGGGCTTCCGGCCGGGCGTCGTCGAGCGGCTGGGCCTCGGCCCGGACGACGCGCTCGCCCTCAACCCGCGGCTGGTCTACGGCCGGATCACCGGCTGGGGCCAGGACGGTCCGCTGGCGCAGGAGCCGGGCCACGACATCAACTACATCGCGCTGACTGGCGCGCTGCACGCGATCGGCCGCAAGGACGGCCCGCCGGTGCCGCCGCTCAACCTGGTCGGCGACTTCGGCGGCGGCGCGCTGTACCTCGCCTTCGGCATGGTCTGCGCGCTGCTGGAAGCGAAGACCTCCGGCCAGGGCCAGGTGGTCGACGCGGCGATGATCGACGGCGCGGCCAGCCTGATGACCATGATGTACGGCATGCACGCGGCCGGCCTGTGGCGCGACACGCGCGGCGAGAACCGCCTCGACTCCGGCACGCCGTGGTACGACGTCTACGAGACAAGCGACGGCCAGTGGATCTCGATCGGCAGCAATGAGCCGCAGTTCTACGAGGCTCTGCTCGACCGGCTGGAAATCGACCGCGCGACCTTCCCGAAGGACCGCCACGATCGCGCCGGCTGGCCGGCGATCCGCGAGGCCTTCACCCGGAAGTTCCGCGAGAAAACGCGCGACGAATGGTGCGAGATCATGACCGGCCACGAGGTCTGCTTCGCGCCGGTGCTGTCGATGGCCGAGGCGCCGCACCATCCGCACATGAAGGCGCGCGGCACCTTCGTCGAACGCGACGGGGTGGTTCAGCCCGCACCGGCGCCGCGCTTCAGCCGCACCCGGCCGGAACTGCGCCACCCGGCCGGCGGCGAGCCGCCGCCGGTCGAGCAGGTGCTGGCCGGCTGGGGCTTCGGCGCGGGCGAGGTCGCGGACCTGAAGGCCAGCGGCGCGCTGGCGTGACGACGGGAGGACGGTGGACATGAGCGAAGAGATCAAGGTCTCGGTCGAGGACCATGTCGGCACGATCATGTTCAACCGGCCGGAGAGCCGCAACGCCTTCTCGCTGGACATGCTGGAGGAATGCGCCGGCATCCTCGCCCGCTTCCGCGACGACCCCGACATCCGGGTGATCGTGCTGACCGGCGCCGGCGAATCGTTCTGCGCCGGCGGCGACGTCAAGAAGATGGGCCGCGCCACCACCGTGGTCGAGCGCAAGTCCGACCTGTGGAAGCGCATGCAGGTGGTGCCGAAGATGCTGGCCACCGTCGACAAGCCGGTGATCGCCATGATCAACGGCGACGCGGTGGGCGGCGGCATGGACATCGCGCTGATGTGCGACATCCGGGTGGCGGCCGAGACCGCGCGCTTCTCGCAGGCCTATGTGCGGCTGGGCCTCGTGCCGGGCGACGGCGGCGCCTTCTTTCTCGCCCGGCTGGTCGGGCTCGGCCGCGCGCTGGAGCTGCTGCTGACCGCCGACTTCATCGACGCGCGCGAGGCCGAGCGGATCGGCCTCGTGAACCACTGCGTGCCGCGCGCCGAGCTGGAGGCCAAGGCCTACGGCATCGCGCGCAAGATCGCCGCCCTGCCGCCGCTCGGCGTGCAGACGACCAAGCGGCTGACCTACGAGAGCTTCCAGAACGAGATGATCGTGGCGCTCGAGCTCGCCTCGTCGCAGGCGGCGATCATGGCGACCACCGACGACCACCGGGAGGCCGTCGCCGCCTTCCGGGAGAAGCGCAAGGGAACCTACAAGGGAGCGTGACCGCCATGCCCGGACCACTCGCGGGGCTTCGCATCCTCGACCTGACGACGGTGCAGATGGGGCCGTGGTGCACGCGCATCGTGGCCGATCTCGGCGCCGAGGTGATCAAGGTCGAGGCGCCGGAGGGCGATTCCAGCCGCTTCGCCGCCCATGCCCGCCACCGCGGCATGAGCGGCGGCTTCCAGCACAACGCGCGGGGCAAGCGCTCGATCGCGCTCGACCTCAAGCAGCCCGAGGCGCGCGACGCCATCCTGCGGCTGGCGAGGACCGCCGACGCCTTCGTGTCGAACATCCGGCCGGCGGCGCTCGACCGGCTGGGGCTGGGCTACGAGGCGCTGCGGAAGGCGAACCCGTCGATCGTCTACCTCGCGATGGTCGGCTACGGCAGCGGCGGCCGCTACGCCGGCCGGCCGGCCTACGACGACCTGATCCAGGCCGCCTCGGCGATCCCGATGCTGCTGCAGCGCTCGACCGGCCGGCCGCGCTTCATCCCGATGGCGGCGATCGACCGCATCGTCGGCACGGCCGGCGCCAACGCGCTGCTGGCCGGCCTGCTGGCCAAGGCGCGCACCGGCACCGGCCAGAGGATCGAGGTGCCGATGTTCGAGACCATGGTGCAGTTCGTGCTGTCCGAGCACATGCAGGGCGCGACCTTCGACCCGCCGACCGGCCCGCCGGGCTACGCCCGCACCCTGTCGCGCTCGCGCCGGCCCTACGAGACGAAGGACGGCTTCCTCGCCGTGCTGCCGTACAACGACGGCCAGTACCTCCGCTTCTTCGAGGCGGTCGGCAAGGGCGAGCAGTTCCGCAAGGACCCGCGTTTCGCCGATCACGCCGGCCGTACCCAGAACATCGACGAGCTGTACGACATGATCGCCGACGAGCTGAAGACGCGGCCGACGGCGGAGTGGCTGGAGATCCTGAAGAAGGCCGATATCGCCCACATGGTGCCGCACACGCTGGAGACCCTGCTCGACGACCCGCACCTCAAGGACACGGACTTCTTCCAGTTCAGGGACCACCCGTCCGAGGGCCGCATCCGCACCATGCGAGAACCCAGCACCTGGTCCGAGACCCCGCCCCCGACCGATGGCTTCGCGCCGCGGCTGGGCCAGCACACCCGCGAGATCCTGGCCGAGGCCGGCTACAGCGCGGCGGAGATCGACGCGATGGCGGCGCGGAAGGTGGCGTTCCCGGAGTAAGGACCGGTCGTCGCCTCGAAACCAATACTGCCAGAAGCCGCCACCTGGGCGTGCTACCATAGGGAGATAAACTGGGGCCAAGCACGCCATGGACGAGACGATCGAGAGAGTGCGCAACAACATCTTTTACGGCGCACATGGTGCTATTCACGACTGGGAAGGATTTCCATGGCACACCGCCATGGCCAGCAACAAATCGGACAGCTGGAAGAAGGAGTCTTCGCAGGCCCTTTCAATCGATGTATTCGGCACGATCAAGGCCAGCCCTGATCGTGACGCCATCGTGTCTGCCTTAGCTCACAAGCTAGACATCGAGGATGCCGGGCCGTGGACCGTGAAGCTTGAGTGGAAAGATCCCGAAAACCTTCTCAATGAGCAGCGCCGAACACAAGTGGATGCAATCGCTTGGAGCGACAAAAGCGTCCTCGTATTCGAATGCAAGTTTACCGAGGTCGGTGGTAGCTGTAGCCAGCCCAATATCCTGAGCAGCGGAGCCAACAAGGGCCTCCGGCAATGCAACGGCAACTACGAACTTCAAACCAATCCAGTCGAGAAGAGTTCGGCACGGTGCGCCCTTACAGGAAAGCAGATCACCTATTGGCAAACCATTCCGCGACTTTTCGGACTTGACGCCAACGCCGACTATAGCCCCTGCCCGTTCCGAGGCGACGCCTACCAGTGGATGCGTAATGTCGTTCTAGCCGACCGAGTCGCAAAGGGTCGCGCATGGAAGGTGGTTGCCGCCTTTGCTGAAGGTGAAGGATTTCCAACCTCCGACAAGGTCAAGAAGGGCGTACTGGGGCACAGGCCATCGAACCAGTCGAACCTCGTCGTGCCGATGTCATACCAAGACATCGCCAAGACAGCCCGGCTTGCATCGTCACATCCCTCTCAGTGGACGGAACTCGAAGACTGGATAGCGAACAAGGTTTCCTACGCACAGAGATTGCGCTCGCGATTGAAGCCTTAGCGCGGACTCAGGTGCTTTCACTTTATGGGAAGAGGCAATGAGCAACACATTCGGATACCCGCAGTCTCAGTGGGATGCCGCGAAGATTGAAACCCCGGACATTCTCAGGGACGTCGCGCGCCGCAGCAGACTTATTTCCTACTCTGAACTGGCACAGAAGCTAACATCCATTTCCTTTACCGCGGAAGATCATCGCTTTCACAACTTGCTGGGCCAGTTGTCGGAAGATGAGCATGCCGCTGGCCGCGGCTTGATCTCGGCTCTCGTGGTTCACAAGTCCGATGGCCAGCAAGGATCAGGATTCTTCAAGCTCGCAAAGACTCTGCGCGCCGACGCCTACGAAGAAGTCGCGTTTTGCGCCAGCGAGGTTCAGCGAATTTTCCGAGAGAACGGAGGGCGCGCCTAGGATCCGCACCAGGACCAGAGGACTTACTCTCGGCATTGGCAGTGCCTCGAACCGTTTCATCAACCGCAATCACGGTTCACTGGCAGGGTCGCCTCAAGCGCAGACAATCACCGCGAACATCGCGCCCAATCGGATTGACCCCGAACCCTGGTCGATAACGACAGACGATCGACTCACCCGTCAGTACCCCTCAGCCAGGGGGAGCCACTTATAAATATAGGGGATCGACTCCAGCCTGGGTTCCTCGCACTCGAGATGGCACTGGGCGCGGTTCTCGATGGGCGGCGTGGCGTCGGGGCCGTTGTCGAAGGCGGCCTCGGCGAAGGCGATGGGCTCGCCGATGTCGCCCCACATGACGAACAGCGTCTTGTAGTAGAAGATCGACCGGCTCAGCGCCGTGCGATCCCACTGGACCGGGACCAGCACGCGGTCGGGCGCGCAGAGTTCGGCCTGGAATACCGGCCGGCCCTCGAAACCCGTCTCGGCCCGGCATTGCGCCTCGTAGCGCTCGAACTCGCCAGGCATCAGCGTTCCTGCCAGGGGGCAGGCCCCCAGGTCGCGCGTGCACTGGGCGTACCGCGCGTAGTCGTGGCACAGCCGGTACATCTGGCCATACAGGAAGTAGTTGAGCGTCCCGGCCAGCACGCACTTGCCGCTGTGGCGCACCGTGTGCTTGCAGGAGTCCGATGGTTCGCTGTCGTCGGTCTTGCCGTCGCCGGGCAGGCAGCAGGTGTTGTTCCGGGTGTAGTTGTCCAGCCAGCCGGTGTTCTTCCAGTAGAAGCGCGAGATGTCCCAGGCCGTCAGGCCATGGGGCAGCTGCAGGCGCTCGCACTGCATCACCTTGGCAACGTTGGGCAGCACGTGGAAGAACGCCTTGACCGACGCCAGCGTCTGGCGCGTCTGCTCGGTCACGTCCGGCCCGCACACGAAGTCGCGCCGCTCGAGGTCCCACGAGACGTCGTAGCGAATGCCGTTGTGCAGGTAGCCGTTCACCGTGTCCGATGCCTTGAACCGCGTCTGGTGCGGATCGATCGACTGCATCGCCACGGTGAACTCGCCTTCGTACAGCAGCAGGTCGCCGTTACCCTTCGACGTCTCCTCGCGCACCTCGTCCTTGTGCGACGGGCAGAACGGCAGCTGCCGGGAGATGGTGCGGGATTCGGACGTGAAGCGCGGCTGCGGCAGCAGCACCTTCAGGACCCACTGCCCCTTCTCGAACGCCGGCTGGACCCGGGCCGGCTCGCGCGACGGCTCGCTGGAGACCGTGTCGTAGCGCTCGTTGACGTAACGGGCCGGCACCTGCCGCTTGAGGCCGTCGCAGAAGCTCCTGTCGTCCAGGACCTTCGACCGCGCCCCTCCCCACGACGGATTGTCGACACGGGCCAGGGTGCAGTTCGGCCATTCGCCCAGCAGGACCACGCGGACGTTCATGGCGATACCGATCGTCTCGACCGTCTTCTGGACGGCGCCGGTGGGATTGTCGGGCCAGTCCTCCGCCCTCGGATAGTAGGTCGTGATGGTGTGCGGCGAGTTGGCCGGCGCGATGGTCACCGAGCCGGACCAGTCGCAGGACCGGTGGGGCTGCACCGGCTGCGCCGCCGCGCGAATTCACCGTGCTGTTCGAGGACGATCAGCTGCTGGCCATCGACAAGCCGGCCGGCGTGGCGGTGCACGGCGGCAGCGGCGTCAGCTTCGGCG
>Ga0102832_1000613_pt1 | contig 47385 bp, 47 predicted proteins | sample EBPBio282013_DNA_FD_88942 | JGI IMG/M metagenome (GOLD analysis project Ga0102832, IMG submission 88942) | Wastewater treatment Type I Accumulibacter community from EBPR Bioreactor in Madison, WI, USA - Reactor 2_5/28/2013_ DNA (Illumina Assembly) | ecosystem: Engineered > Bioreactor > EBPR >...
AAGGGCGTGGCCTACTGCCCGCACTGCGACGGCCCGCTGTTCAAGGGCAAGCGGGTGGCGGTGATCGGCGGCGGCAACTCCGGCGTGGAGGCGGCGATCGACCTGGCCGGGGTGGTGGCCCACGTCACCCTGGTCGAGTTCGACGGCAAGCTGCGCGCCGACGAAGTCCTGCAGCGCAAGCTGCGCAGCCTGGCGAACGTGGACATCATCGTCAGCGCCTGCAGCACCGAGGTGCTCGGCGACGGCCAGAAGGTCACCGGCCTGGTCTACACGGATCGCAACGACGACCGCGAACACCGGCTCGCGCTGGATGGCATCTTCGTGCAGATCGGCCTGCTGCCCAACACCGAGTGGCTGAAAGGCACGGTGGCGCTGAGCCCGCGCGGCGAGATCGTGGTCGACGACCGCGGCCAGACCAGCGTGCCGGGCGTGTTCGCCGCCGGCGACTGCACCACGGTGCCGTACAAGCAGATCGTGATCGCGATGGGCGAAGGCTCCAAGGCTGCGCTGGCCGCGTTCGACCACCTGATCCGCACTTCGGCGCCGAAGACCGACGCCGTCGCCGAGGCGGCCTAGACGCGTCCCGCCCCCGCGGGAGCGGAGCGTCGCTGCTCCGCCCCGCATGGCCCCGGAGGAATGCCGCGATGAACCTGCGCGACCTCAAGTACCTGGTGGCGCTGGCCGACCACAAGCACTTCGGCCGTGCCGCCGCGGCCTGCTTCGTCAGCCAGCCCACGCTCTCCACCCAGATCCGCAAGCTGGAGGACGAACTGGGCGTATCGCTGGTCGAACGCGCGCCGCGCAAGGTGATGCTGACCCCGGCCGGACGCGAGGCCGCAGAGCGCGCGCGCCGGATCGTGGCCGAGGTCGAGCAGATGAAGGAAGCGGCGCGACGCAGCCGCGATCCGGAAGCCGGCACGGTGCGGCTGGGCATCTTCCCGACCCTGGCGCCCTACCTGCTGCCGCACGTGGTGCCCGGCCTGCGCACGCGCTTCCCGCAACTGGAGTTGCTGCTGGTCGAGGAGAAGAGCGACGAACTGCTCGCCCGGCTGCGCGACGGCCGCCTCGACGCGGCGGTACTGGCGCTGCCCGTGCACGACGAGCAGTTGCACACCGAGTTCCTGTTCGAGGAACCGTTCGTGCTGGCGGTGCCGGAGCATCATCCGCTGGCGCAACGCGACACCCTGACCCTGGACGAGTTGTCCGAACAGCGCCTGCTGCTGCTCGAGGATGGTCATTGCCTGCGCGAGCAGGCACTGGACGTGTGCCGCCTGTCCGGGGCGCAGGAGAAGGCCGAGTTCCGCGCCACCAGCCTGGAGACGCTGCGGCAGATGGTGGCGGCCAACGTCGGCGCGACCCTGTTGCCGACCCTGGCGGTGAAACCGCCGGTGGCACGCTCGGACGACATCCACCTGCTGCATTTTTCCGGTCCCCGTCCCAGCCGCAGCATCGCCATGGCCTGGCGGCGCAGTTCGGCGATGGCCGGTTTCCTGATGCGCCTGGCCGCGGTGTTCCGCGACCTGCCACCGGGGCTGCTGTCGCCGGAGCCGGGAGCCGTGACCGCGGCCGCGTAGCGCGCCGCGGTCACGACCGCATGCGCCCGCGATTCCGGCCGCGACCCGGCGGCCTCCCGGTTGAACCCGGACCGATTCCGGGCTAGGTTAGGCGGCACAAGCAGGCGAGCAACGGGGCGGCGCGGAGACGCGCCGCCTTTTCTTCGCCCCTGCGCCCCATTCGACACGACCGGCGCGCACTGCGCGCCCATACCCAACGAGAGGAACGCCATGTCCAACCAGTCCACCAGCGGCCTGCCACCCTCCCTGATCGTCTCCAGCCGCGACCTGGCCCGGCTCGAGGCTCTGCTCGACTCCCCGGTACTGAGCCGCCATCCGGCCGCGATCGCGCTGATGGACGAGCTCAACCGCGCCGAGGTCCGCGCACCCGAGGACATCCCCGCCGACGTGGTGACCATGCACTCGCGCGTGGAGTGCGAGGACATCGCCAGCGGCGAGGAGCACGTGCTGACCCTGGTCTATCCCAACGAAGCCGACGTCGAGCGCCACCGCGTATCGGTGCTGGCCCCGGTGGGCAGCGCCCTGCTCGGCTTGTCGGTCGGCCAGAGCATCGACTGGCAGGCCCCGGGCGGACGGGCGCTGAAGCTGCGGGTCAAGTCGGTCCGCTACCAGCCCGAGGCGGCCGGCGACTTCCACCGCTGAAGCTCAGCCGCGCGCATCCAGCGCGGCCACCGCCGGCAAGGTCTTGCCTTCCAGGAATTCCAGGAAGGCACCGCCGCCGGTGGAGATGTAGCCGACCCGGTCGGCGATGCCGAACTTGTCCACCGCCGCCAGGGTATCGCCGCCGCCAGCGATCGAGAACGCCTTCGATCCGGCGATCGCCCGCGCCACCGCCTCGGTGCCGCCGGCGAAGGCGTCGAACTCGAACACGCCCACCGGCCCGTTCCAGACCACCGTGCCGGCGTCGGCGATCAGCTGCGCGTAACGCGCCGCGGTCCGCGGTCCGATGTCCAGGATCATGTCGTCGGCGGCCACCTCGGCCACCGGCTTGACCGTGGCCGGCGCATCGGCGGCGAAGGCCGGGGCCACCACCACGTCGTCCGGCAACGGGATCTCGGCGCCGCGCGCCCGGGCGTCGGCCATGATCTTGCGCGCCGTCTCCACCAGGTCCGGCTCGCACAGCGACTTGCCGACCGGATGGCCGACCGCGGCCAGGAAGGTGTTGGCGATGCCGCCGCCGACGATCAACTGGTCGACCTTGCCGACCAGGTTGCCGAGCAGTTCCAGCTTGGTGGAAACCTTGCTGCCGGCCACGATCGCCAGCAGCGGACGCGCCGGGGCCGCCAGCGCCTTGTCCAGCGCGTCCAGCTCGGCCATCAGCAGCGGGCCGCCGGCGGCGATCCGGGCATGGCGGATCACGCCGTGGGTCGAAGCCTGGGCGCGATGCGCGGTGCCGAAAGCGTCCATCACGAATATGTCGCAGAGGGCAGCGTATTTCTTCGCCAGCGCTTCGTCGTCCTTGCCCTCGCCCACGTTCATGCGGCAATTCTCGAGCAGCACCAGCTGGCCGGGCGCGACCTGCACGCCATCGACCCAGTCCTTGACCAGCGGCACCTCCACGCCCAACAGCTGCGACAGGCGCGCGGCCACCGGCGCCAGCGAATCCGCTTCGCTCCACACACCTTCCTTGGGCCGGCCCAGGTGCGAGGTCACCATCACTGCCGCGCCCTTTTCCAGCGCCAGCCGCAACGTCGGCAACGACGCGGTGATGCGCTGCCCGGACGTGATCCTCCCGTCGTCGATCGGCACGTTGAGATCCTGCCGGATCAGCACGCGCTTGCCGGCGAGGTCGAGGTCGGTCATCCGCAGGATCGTCATCGTGGTCTCATCGTTCGACTGGGGAGAGCGGCATTGTCCCGCCCGCGCCCGCCCGCGGCAAACGCCGGCGCACCGGTGCCGCGGCGGCTGCCTCAGTCCTGCGCCGACGGCTTGCGCAGCAGGCTCAGGCCCAGTGCGGCGACCAGGACTGCGCCGCCGACCAGCAGGCCCCACAGCAGCAGGCTCTTCCAGTCGATGGTTCGATGCGGCTGCAGCGCACTCGCGCCGGCCAGTTCCTCGGCCGTTTCGGCCAGGTAGGCCGGCGCCGGCTGCCAGCCGGGTCCGCGCTGCTTGCGCAGCGCCTCCAGCAGCGCGGGGATCGGCGCTTCGTCGCGCTGCGCGTTGGCGCTGCCGGCGGCCAGCGCGAACGGCGGCGCGGCCTGGGCAAGGAACACCGCCACTTCGGGTCGATAGCCCAGGCGCAGCACCGGCATCGCCTCGCCCACCGCGCTGGCCGGCGACAGGCGCCACTGGCGGTCGCGCACCGTGCTCGGCAGCGGCCGGGGATCGGACTGGTTGGCGCCATCGGCACCGCCGACCTGGAACGCCATCCACGGCCCGGCGCGCCAGCGCCATGCGGCGTCGTTGCGTTCGCGGCTGTAGAGGGTCCATTGCACTGCATTGTTGCCGGGCAGGCGCACGTCGGCGCGCTCGACCGGGAAGCGCCCGGGCAGCACGAATTCGAAATGGTCGCCGCGGCGCTGGCCTTCGATCTCCACCCATTCCCAGCGCGCCTCGGCCGGCGGCGGCGACAGTTCGGCGGTCACGCTGGTCAGCGCCGGGACCTGGCCGGGCTGCAACGGCAACAGGCGCAGGTAGCGGGCCTGGCCGTCCAGTTCGATCCGGCCCTGACGCAGGCGCTCGCCGCCGCGCTCCAGGTCGAGCAGGGTGGTGCCTTCGTTGAGCGTGCGCCACTGGCGCAAATCGTTGCTGCCCTCGACCCGGTAGCGCAGTTGCAGCGATTGCCGCGGCCGCTCCCAGTCCAGCAACAGGGCGCGCACCGGCTCGCGCAGGCGGCTGGCATCGACCAGCCATTGGCCCTCCACCAGGCGCGCCGCGCCCGGCGCGGTGGTGGCGGCCTCGATGCGGACGATGCCGCCCTCGTCGTCGCGCTCGGCCACCAGGCGCAGGTCGCTGCCGCCGGCGGCCGGATCCAGGGTCGGCAGCGGGAACCAGGGCAGCTCCAGCGTGCGCGGCGGCTGTGCCAGCGGCTGCGCGGGCGACAGGATCGCCGCCGGCTGCGGCTGCCCTTCGGCGCTGAACACCTCCACGTCGGCCAGCGCCGGATGCACCGCGGTGCGATAGACGTCCGCGTTCAACTCCACCCGGTAGGCCCCGCTCTGCTCCTGGCCCTGCACGATCGGCCACTGCCGCGCGTAGTCGCCGCGGTTGCCGGCCAATGCCAGCGCCGGCAGCAGCAACACGCCCAGCCACGTCGCGGCTCGCGCGCCGACCCTGCCCCCGCCTGCACCCAACCGTCCCATCATTCCTCCTGCGCAGCGGAACCGGCGCGCGGCGGCGCCGGCGCCAGGTAGCCGACGATCGTGCACAGCACGCCGTAGGCGATGAACGACACGATACCGAGCATCCCGCCCAGGTGCTGGCGATCCACCAGCAGCAGCTTGGCCAGGACCACGCCCATCAGCACCGCGCCGGCCAGCCACAGCCCGCGCTGGCCGCGGCGCGAACCGACGATCCAGGCAACCACGCCGAGCACGCTCCACAGCACCGTCAGGCTGGTCTGGGCCAGGCCGGAGGAAGGCAGGCCCGGATTCCAGGGCACGCCGCCCCAATGGTGCACGCTGCGCAGGGTGCTCGCGCTCAGCAACACGAACCCGCCGGCCGCGAGCATCGCGGTACGCATCTGCGCCAACGGCGCCGGCGCGTGCCCCGACCACAGCCAGGCCGCGCCGAGCCCCAGTGCGACCAGTTGCGCCAGTTCGGCCGGATTGAGCAATGGCAGCCATGGCAGCGGCGTCGCAGGCACCGCCTTCGACAGCGTCCAGGTCCAGCCACAGGCGATGACCGCGAACACCACGCACGCCAATGGCGTGCGCAAGCCGGCGTTGGCACCCGTCCCGCGTGGAAAGGCCAGCCAGTGCCAGCGCCACAGGCCCAGCGCCGCCAGCGCCAGCCACGGCAGGGCCAGCAGCGCCTGCAGCCAGCCTTGGGCCAGACCGTTGTCCATGGCCAGGCGCGCGCCCCACAGCGACAGCGAAAGCGGCCACGCCAGCCACCACGCGAACTGCGCGGCGCCGGCCGCGCCCGTTTCGTCGTCGCGCAGGCACCACAGGCTGCGCAGGCCAAACACGGCGAACAGCAGCCAGGCCGCTGCGCCCCAGCTCCCGCCGAACGGATGCGCATGCACCACCGTCTGCCACAGCGCCAGCGGCATCGCCACCGCGAACGCGGCCGCCACGGTCAGCGCCAGCATCCGCGCCGGGTCGCGGCGGTGGGTTTCCGCGGCAAGCCAACCGGTCAGCGCGGCGAAGGCCAGCAGGGCGTCCGGACGCACCTCCTGGGCCACGAAGCGGTCGATCTCGTGCACGCCATTGCCGGTCCACCAGGCCAGGCCCCACAGGTAGAACGCCAGCGCCGCGCCGGCCTGCCCCTGCACGCGCGTCGATCGGGCGCTGGCGAAGCCGGCCAGCGCGACCAGCAGCGCGCCCATCGCGGTGGGATTGAACAGCGGCCGCAGGTCGGTGCCGGCATGGCCGAGGAACCCGACTGCCAGCGCCCCGCCGGCCAGCAGTTGCAGCGCGGTGCCGGCGAACTGCGGCAGCAGGCGCCCCTGGCGCAGGCCGAGCCACACCAGCCCGGCGCCCTCCAGCGCGAACACCGCGGCGGTGGCCCGCGCCGACAGCGCCAGTGGCACCGCCAGAGTGGCGAAACCCACCGCCAGGACCGCATAGGAGTCGCGCAGCACCGCGTAGCCGGCGCGATGCCGGAACGCCCAGGCCAGGACGGCATAGAGCACGCCCACGCCCAGCGCGCACAGCGCTAGCGGCATGCGCGCGTCGCCGGGACGGAGGCTGTCGACCAACCCGGCCTGCATGGTGAAGGCGACCAGTGGCATGCCGAACAGCAGGCAACCGTCGACCAGGTCGCGCCGGCCCTCGGGCTGGCGCCGCGCGAACAGGATCGGCACCGCCAGGTAGAACAGGAAGAACAGCGCCAGGAACGGCTGGGTACTGGCGTACAGCCCGGCGTGGTAGCCACTGGCGGCCCACAGCCCGCCGATGCCGAAGGTGAAGCCGAAGCCGAGCAGGTTGAGGATCCGCCAGGAACGGAACCATGCGATCGCCACGATCGCCGCGTTGAGCAGCGCGTAGTAGGAGAACAGCGCGACGTGGTTGCCGCTGCCGGTGGACAGCCACAGCGGTGCTAGGAACCCGGCCAGCAGCGCGAATACCGCCAGCGCCTTGGCATCCTGCAGCACCGCCAGCAGGCCCATCCCCGCCACCAGCACCACGCTCAGCGCGAACGCGGCGCCGGCCGGCAGCACGCCGTAGAGCTTGAACGCCGCGTACGTGGTCAGCAGCAGCACGCCGATGGCGCCACCCTGCAGGCTCAGCGCGAACACGCGGTTGTCCTCGCGCCGCCGCCAGGCGAAGGCCAGCGCCGCCAGTGCAGCGGCGGCCACCCCGGCCAGGCGCAGCTCCGGTGGCAGGGAGAACAGTCCGCGGTCGCTGGCGAACTTGAGCAGGGCGGCCACGCCGACCAGCGAGACCAGCATGCCGATCTTCACCGGCACGTTGCCGACGGTGAACCAGCGCTTGATCGCGCGCAGCGCTGCGTTCTCGTCATGCGGCGGGCGCGGCGGACGCGCTGGATGCGGCGGCACGGGGGCATGCGCCACCCGGGTCGAGGCGGCGGCGACTCTTGCCCGGGTGGCGGCATCGACCGGCTCGGACTGCGCGGCGGGCGCCGACGGCGCCGACGCGGGCAACGGCGGTGGCAGCGGCGGGGATGCGGCCGGTGTGCGGACAGCCTGATCGGCAGTGTCGTGCTGCCGGCGGACGAGTTCGGCCAGGGTCGGCTCGTCGGACTCGGCCCGGGCATGCGTGGCGGATACGCCGCCGGCGCCCGCGCTAGGCGGTGCCTCGGCCCCGGCATGCGCACGCACCGATACCGGCCGCGCCGCGGCCAGGCGCAGGTCGCGCACCGACTCCTCCAGTTCCGCCACGCGCTTCTTCAGCGAGGATAGCGACAGCAGCGCGATCAGCAGCAGCACCGGCACCGCCAGCAGCGCCAGGCCCACCAGCAGCAGGATTCCGACCCATCCGTCCATCCGCGTTCCGTCTCCCCGCCGCCTGCAGTCTCCGCGGCGATGGCAGCGTCGGCGAAGCGCGGCCGGTTTGCAAGCCATCGTCCCCGCCGGCCGCCGGCCCTGCGGATGCCACCGGCTTCGACTGAATCAGGCCGACAGCAGCGATTCGATGCGCGCACGCCAGAAGTCGGCCTCTTCCTCGCGCACGAACACGCCCAGCATGTACTCCCGCGCGCGTCCATCGATCTTCATGTGCAGGATGAAGCGGTCGTCTTCCTCCTGCGACCGGTGGCGCTTGAGAACCAACGACCGGACCTGCCCGAACGGCCACGCCAGCCGGCGTCGCCCGAACGGCCCGCGCAGGGTCATGTGCACGGTCCGCGTGCGTGGATCGAACCACGCCTCCTTCGCCGGCTCCAGGCCCATGCGCAGGAACACCGCTCCCACCGCCAGCGGCGCGAGCATGAGCAGCACGGTCAGCAGCAGGTTCCATCCGGGCTCGCCCCGGTGGCCCATGAACATGAAGGTCGCCGACATCGCCATCATCGCCACGGCCATCAGCAGGACGAACGCGCGTGCCGCCAGCGACAGGTGGTCGCGATAGCGGATGCCGTCCTGGTCCTCGTGGAAGGGCCGCACTTCGTCGCCCATGCCGGATGCCTCCTGCCCCAACGAGAAGGGGCGCCCCGAGGCGCCCCTTCCCCGACCGTCGTCGCCGCGGCTTACTTGCCCGCGACCACGCGCACCATTTCCAGGCACTTGTTGGAGTAGCCCCACTCGTTGTCGTACCAGGCCACCAGCTTGACGAAGGTCGGGTCGAGCGCGATGCCGGCGTCGGCGTCGAAGATCGAGGTGCGGGTGTCGCCGACGAAGTCGGTGGCCACCACCTTGTCCTCGGTGTAGCCGAGGATGCCCTTCAGCGCGCCTTCGCTCTGCGCCTTGACCTCGGCCTTGATCTCCTCGTAGCTGGCCGGGTTGTCCAGCTCGACGGTCAGGTCCACCACCGACACGTCCGAGGTCGGCACCCGGAAGCTCATGCCGGTCAGCTTCTTGTTCAGCGCCGGGATCACCTTGCCGACCGCCTTGGCCGCGCCGGTGCTGGACGGGATGATGTTCTCGAGGATGCCGCGGCCGCCGCGCCAGTCCTTGTTGGACGGCCCGTCGACGGTCTTCTGGGTGGCGGTGGCCGCGTGCACGGTGGTCATCAGGCCACGCTTGATGCCCCACTTGTCGTGGAGCACCTTGGCCAGCGGGGCCAGGCAGTTGGTGGTGCACGAGGCATTCGAGATGATCGCCTGGCCCGCGTACTCGCCATGGTTGACGCCGAACACGAACATCGGCGTGTCGTCCTTGGACGGCGCCGACATGATCACCTTCTTCGCGCCGGCGTCGAGGTGCTTCTGCGCGCTGGCCGCGTCCAGGAACAGGCCGGTGGACTCGATGACGACGTCAGCGCCGACTTCGTCCCACTTCAGGTTGGCCGGATCGCGTTCCTGGGTCAGGCGGATCTTCTTGCCGTTGACGATCAGGGTATTGCCCTCGACCTGCACGTCGCCGTCGAAGCGGCCGTGCACGGAGTCGTACTTGAGCATGTAGGCCAGGTAGTCCGGTTCGAGCAGGTCGTTGATCGCCACGACCTCGATGTCGCCGAAATTCTGCACTGCCGAGCGCAGCACGTTGCGGCCGATGCGGCCGAATCCGTTGATGCCTACCTTGATCGCCATTGCCGGGACTCCTGGGGACCGCGCCATGGCGCGGCCGATGCGGGTGGATGGGGGGCCTCCATTCTACCAGCCCGACCCCGCCCGGGCCCGGCGCGGCATTGACTGCAATCAAGGCGCCGGCCCGTGGCAGGGCGGAAACTTGCGCCCATCCCCACCGCGAAAGAGCGACTCCCCATGAACCACAAGCTCCTGCCCTGCCTGCTGGCCGCCACGCTCGCCGCTGCCGCCCTGCCCGCCGCCGCCCAGTCGGCCGGCGAATGGACCCTCGGCGTCGGCGTGCACAACGTCGATCCCAAGTCCAACAACGGCACCCTGGCCAACGGCACCCTGCCGCTGTCGATCGGCAGCAGTGCCCGCCCGAGCCTGACCGTCGAATACTTCGTCCGCGACAACCTCGGCGTGGAAGTGCTGGCCGCCTGGCCGTTCGAGCACGACATCTCGGTCAAGGGCCTGGGCAAGGTCGGCAGCACCAAGCACCTGCCGCCCACCGTCAGCCTGCAATACCACTTCAACGACAAGGGCACGGTGTCGCCGGTGATCGGCGCCGGGGTGAACTTCACCACCTTCTTCGGCAGCAAGACCAGCGGCCCGCTGGCCGGCAGCGACCTGTCGCTGGCCTCCTCCTGGGGCCTGGGCCTGCATGCCGGCCTGGATTTCCGCATCAACGAACGCGCCACCCTGCGCGTGGACGCGCGCTGGATGAACATCGAGAGCAGCGTGCGCGTGGATGGCCAGCGCCTGGGCACCGCCAAGATCGACCCGCTGGTGTACGGCGCCGCCTACGTCATGAAGTTCTGAGTCGCGCCGGAACGGGCGGCGGCGGGCGGGTGGCGGCTAAAATACCCGCATGTCCGCCCCCGCTCGCCTCTGCCCCGTGCTTCTCCGCCCACGCGCCGCGCGGCATCGCCGCCGCGGCGCGTTGCTGCTCCTGCTCCTGGCACCCGCGCTCGATGCACTGGCCTGGGGCCAGCTGGGGCATCGCCTGGTCGCCGGCATGGCCGAACCGCACCTGCAGCCGCAGGCCCGCGCCGAGGTCGCCCGCCTGCTGCAGGGCGAGGCCGAACCCACCCTGACCGGGATCGCCAGCTGGGCCGACGATTTGCGTTCGATCGACCCGGATCTGGGCAAGCGCTCCTCGCGCTGGCATTACGTCAACATCGCCGACCCCGGTTGCGTGTTCGACCCGGAGACCGATTGCCGCGACGGCGACTGCGTGGTCGGCGCCCTGGAACGGCAGGCCGCGATCCTGGCCGACCCCAAGCGCAGCGACGACGAGCGCCGCCAGGCGCTGAAGTTCGTGGTCCATTTCGTCGGCGACGTGCACCAGCCTCTGCACGCCAGCCACGGCACGGACCGCGGCGGCAACGACTACCAAGTCAACTGGAACGGCCAGGGCAGCAACCTGCACTCGCTGTGGGACAGCGGCCTGCTGCGCAGCGCCGGGCTGGGCGAGGCCGCCTGGCTGGCGCGACTGCAGGCACTGCCGGCACCGGCGCCGGTCTCGCCGCTGCCGGCCGAAGCCCCGCGCCTGTGGGCTGAGCAGTCGTGCCGACGGGTGAACGCACCGGGCTTCTACCCGCGCGGCCACGTGGTCGGACAGGCCTACGTGGACGCCCAGCTCCCCGTCGCCGAGCGACAACTGCGCCTGGCCGGCGACCGCCTGGCCGCGGTGCTCAATGCCGCGCTGGGCGATCCGGCCAGCCAGTGAAACGCGCTGCCGGCCAGCATGGGCCAGCGACTAGCGACCGCCCACACGCGCCGCACCGACCTGCCGCCGGCCGTTGCGCACCTCGAAGGTGAACGCGTAGGCGAGCGTGACCGCGACCGGCAATGCCTCCACCGTATCGCCGGCGCAACCCCTGCCGGTCCAGTCGCGGTCGCGCGTAGCGGCATCGGGATAGTTGCAGAACACCGCGGGCTCGAAGCGCCAGCCGGATACCGCGAGCAGCACCGCGGAAGCCAACTTCGGCTCCGACGCCGGATCGATGCACCCCGGATCGTCCAGCATCGCCGCATCGCGTACCGCGCCATCGGGTGCCACCACGAACTTCGCGCACAACGTCGTCGGCGGCAACTCGCGCGCGCCGAAGTCATCAGGGAATCCCGGCGGCGGGTTGCCCTGCGCCATCGGGAACACGAAGGCCTGGCTATCCGCCATCTCGTAGCGCTTGCCGCCTTCGGGCAGGATCAAGCGCTGCTCGACGCCGGCGGTGCGGGTGGCGCAGGCGGCCAGCAGCAGCGAGCCGGCGGCCAGCAACGGCAACCGGATCATCGGTTCGCCGTTTCCTTGCGAATCCCGCAATAAGCGATTGCCTTGGGATCGTGCCCGTCCTTGCGCAGCACATCGCAAACCGCTTCGGTGACCTTGTCCGGCTCCAGTTGGAACCAGCGGAAGTCCTCGGCCCGCTCAACGCCGGAAGGACCGGCGACCGCGGTCATGCCCGAATCGAAATCCACCGGCACCCGGACCCGACCGGGCACCGCGCGTCCGTTCTCCATTGCCGGTGTGAAACGCCATTGCCGGATCGCGGCGATCGTGGCGGCGTCGAACACGCCGGCCGGCTCGGACCGCTCGATGTTCACCTCCACCGGCATGCCATCCGCATCGACGTCCACCACTGCCACCACGCGGCCGGACTGCCCGTGGCGCAGGGCCTCGCGCGGATAGGAAGGAGACGGAGTCCGCATCTCGGCCATCGCCGGTCGCTCGGCCGGCCGCGCGGGCGATGCGAATGTAACCGAACCCGGCGTCATGTCTTCGCCGAGCGGGTTGGCCGTCACTTCCAGAGTGAAGGTCGAACTGCCGTCCAGCGTACTTATCTGGATAGTCGCCGCACGTCCCATGGTGAAGGTCAATCCGGGCTGGGCGATCACTTCGCCGTCCGCACGCACTACGCCCACCATCGTCAGCGTCTGCGGATCCCGCAGCGGCTTGAGGCTGAATTCGCCTTCCCATACGGGCGATCCGCTTTCATCGGAGCGGACCGCAAAGGTCTTGCCGGCGCGCTCGCGGATCTGGAAGCGGCTTTCCTTTCCGTCCACCTCCATGCGCATGTCCAGGGCATAGGCGGGCGTCGCGGAAGCTGCGTCGGGGGATCGCACCTGCGCCGGCTGCGCCGCCCAGGCGGCATATCCGGCCACGGCGCTCAGGCCGAGTGCGAGGAAGGTCGTGACGATCCATTGCAACGGCGAAGGCGTTGGACGCTTGAGCATGTCGATGCGCTCCTTGAGCGGGTGGCGCGCCTGCCAGTGGCAACCCAGCGGCAGGGGCGAGGGATCGAATTGGGTCTTCAGCATGGCCTCGCCGTAGCTGCGCCGCGCCCGCGGATGGCGTGCGATCACCCGCTCGTCGCAGGCCAGTTCCTGGTCGAAGCGGAACCGGCGCAGGGCCAGGTGCAGCAGCGGGTTGAACCAGAACAGGCAGGCCAGCAGCGCCGACAGCGCGTTGGCAGCCAGGTCGCCGCGGCGCACGTGCAAGCGCTCGTGCGCGATCACCAGTGCCTGTTCCTGCACGGTGTAGCGGCGCTCGAAATCGGCCGGGAGCAGGATCCGCGGCCTCAGCACGCCAGTCACCGCCGGCAGTCCGGAGGTCGCATGCGCGGACTGGTACAGGCCGTCGTCGCGCCGGTGCAGCGCACCCAGGCCGCGCCGGAAACGCCACTGCTGCCACCCCAGCACGGCCGCCGACGCCAATGCACCCGTCAGCCAAGCCAGCAGCAGCCACTCGCGCCAGTGCCCGCCCGGTTGCGATTCCGGGATCGCCGCGACCGTCACCATCGGCACCGCCTGCCAGGCGACCGGCAAGCCCAGCGGCACGTCCGCACCGCGCGGCAGCATCACTGCCAGCAAGGCGATGGGCACGCACAGCCACAGCGCATAGGCGGCGCTGGCGCCGAGCCAGGCGCGCACCGGCCGGCGCAGGACCAGTACCAGCAGCAGCGCCGCGCTGCCGGCGAGCGTGGCCTCCCCCAGCAGGGCGAGCGGCTCAACGTCCATCGCCCGGCTCCTTGCCGTCCAGTTCGGCCACCAGCCGCTTGAGCTCGGCGACATCGGCGGCCGACAACTGCCCGCGCTCGCTGAAATGCGCCACCAGCGGCGCCACCCGGCCGCCGAACAGGCGCGCCAGCAGGCCCTCGCTCTGCTGCTGGACCCAGGCGTCGCGCCGCAGCACCGGCGAATACAGGTAGCGGCGCCCGTCCTTCTCGGCTTCGATGGCGCCCTTGTTGAGCAGGCGGTTGAGCAGGGTCTTGACCGTGGCTTCGGCCCAGCCGTTGGGGTCGGCCAGCGCGGCGATCACCTCCTCGGCGCTGCGCGGGCTGGCCCGCCACAGCACCTCCATCACCATCGCCTCGGCTTCGCTGATCGGGGTGGCTTCCACGGGCGCTCCGTTTACGAATGTAATCAATTTCGATTACATGCGTAATTCCTCACCCTGTCAAGCCCTCCCCGTGCGGTTGGCGATCCTGCGCTGGAGTCTCGCCGACCACGGGTGCCGCGGGGTCGCAGCCGACCGGCTCCTCGTCGCCGGGCCACGCCCGCCGTGCACCGCCGGGGAAGGGTCCCCATTGACACCGCCGCCACAGCCACCATCCTTCGGGATGCCGCACGCCTCCCGGAATCCCCGCCCCCATGACCGCCCGCGCCGACCAGATCCGCGAAGCCCTGTCCGCCCTGCAGCCGGAGCATGTCGAGGTGATCGACGAAAGCCATCTGCACAGCCGCGGCCTGGAGACGCACTACAAGGCGGTGATCGTCAGCCCGCTGTTCGAGGGCAGGCGCGCGATCCAGCGCCACCAGGCGGTATACGCGGCGATGGGCGGGCTGATGGCGCAGGTCCATGCCCTGGCCCTGCACACCTATACCCCGGCCGAATGGGAAGCCGACGCCCGCGTGCCCGACTCGCCGCGCTGCCGCGGCGGCGGCAAGCACGATCAGCGCCCGGGCTGACTCAGTCGCCCTTCCACTGCCCCAGCGCGGCCTGACCGTTGTCGCGGGCGCGGGCGTACACGGTGTCCTGGGCCTTCTTCCAGTTGCCGGCCATGTCCTGGGCCCACAGCTTCAGCGCCGCCTGCTGCATGGCGCGGCCGTAGGAGAAGCTCAGCGGCCACGGGTTCGGGCCCAGGCGGTTCATCGCGTCCAGGTGCGCGGTGGCGCGCGCGTCGTCCTGGCCGCCGGACAGGAACACGATGCCCGGCAGGATCGCCGGTACCGTGCTCTTCAGGCACATCAGGGTGGACTCGGCCACCTCCTGGATGTCGGCCTGCTCCTCGCAGTCCTTGCCGGAGACGACCATCGACGCCTTCAGGATCGTGCCTTCCAGCAGCACGTTCTGCTCGTACAGCGCGCCGAACAGCGAGCGCAGCACCGCCTCGGTGACCTCGTAGCAGGTCTCGATGTCGTGGTCGCCGTCCATCAGCACCTCCGGCTCGACCATCGGCACCAGGCCCTGCTCCTGGCACAGCGCCGCGTAGCGGGCCAGCGCATGGGCGTTGTTCTCGATGCAGGTGCCGGTGGGGATGTCCTCGCCGATGTTGATCACCGCGCGCCACTTGGCGAAGCGCGCGCCCAGCCGGTAGTACTCCTCCAGGCGGCCGCGCAGGCCGTCCAGGCCCTCGGTCACGAGTTCCCCGGGGAAGCCGGCCAGCGCCACGGTGCCCTTGTCCACCTTGATCCCCGGGATCATGCCGTGCTGGGCCATGTGCTTGGCGAACGGCACGCCGTCCTTCGTGGACTGGCGCAGGGTCTCGTCGTACAGGATCGCGCCGGAGATGTGCTCGGACAGCTTCGGCACGGTCAGCAGCAGTTCGCGGTAGGCGCGGCGGTTCTCTTCGCTGTTCTCGATCCCGACCGCGGCGAAGCGCTTGCCGCAGGTCGCCGTGGATTCGTCGATGGCGATGATGCCCTTGCCCGGGGCGACCATCGCCTGGGCGGTTTCGGCAAGCTGTTCGATACTCATGGGGGGATCCTGCGGCGAGAGGGGGAGCCGCATATTGTAACGGGCGCGGGAGCCTGCAACGGGCGCGGAAGCGCGTTACAGCTCGCCCAGGCCGCTGGCGCGGCCGTCCTCGCCGACCTCGAGCAGGCGCAGGGTATTGGTGGCGCCGTGGGTCTCCATGTGCTCGCCGCTGGTGAACACCACCCGGTCGCCGGCGGCCAGCAGGCCGGCATCGGCCAGCAGGCGGATGCTGCCGCGGGCGGCCTCGCGCGGGGTCAGGCCGCGGCTGTCGAAGTTGATCGGGAACACGTCGCGCATCAGCGCCATGCGCCGGCGCGCGCCGTCGTGGCGGGCGATGGCATAGATCGGCGCCTGCGAGCGGAAGCGCGAGAGGAAGCGCGCGGTGCCGCCGGATTCGGTCATGGCCACGATCGCGCGCACGCCGACGTGCTCGGACAGGAACATGGTGGCCATGGCGATGGCCTGGTCGGCACGCTCGAGGTTGCGCTGGGCCTTGCCGAAATCGGTCTCGGTCTGGAACTGGCGCTCGGCACCCACGCAGATGCGCGCCATCGCCTCCACCGCCTTGACCGGATAGGCGCCGGCGGCGGTCTCGGCCGAGAGCATCACCGCGTCGGTACCGTCGATCACCGAGTTGGCCACGTCCAGCACCTCGGCGCGGGTGGGCAGCGGGCTTTCCACCATCGACTGCAGCATCTGGGTGGCGGTGATCACCACCTTGTTGCGGGCCAGGGACTCGCGGATGATCTTCTTCTGCAGGCCCGGCAGTTCGGCGTCGCCGATCTCCACGCCCAGGTCGCCGCGGGCGACCATCACCACGTCGGAGGCCTCGACGATCTCGGCCAGGTTCTCGATCGCCTCGGTGCGCTCGATCTTGGACACCAGCGCCGCGTCGCTGCCATGCGCGCGGGCGATGGCGCGGGCGTCGTGCATGTCCTGGGCATTGCGGCAGAACGAGACGGCGATGAAGTCCACCCCGATCTTCGCCGCGATCCCGATCAGTTCCTTGTCGCGCTCGGTCAGCGCGCCCAGCGACAGGCCGCCGCCCTGCTTGTTCAGGCCCTTGCGGTCGGACAGGTAGCCGTCGTTGAGCACGACACAGGCGATCCGCTCGCCCTGCACTTCCGTCACCTGCAGCTGCATCAGGCCGTCGTCCAGCAGCAGCACGTCGCCGGCCTCCACGTCGCCCGGCAGGCCCAGGTAGCTGACCCCGACCTGGCTGGCATCGCCCGGCGGCGCGTCGGCCGACGCGACCAGGTCGAAGCGGTCGCCGGCCTTGAGCGCGACCTTGCCTTCGGCGAAGCGCTCGATGCGGATCTTCGGGCCGGGCAGGTCGGCGAGGATCCCGATCTCGGCACCCACCCGCTGCGCGGCGGCGCGCACTTCGGCCGCGCGCCTGGCCTGGCCGGAAGGATCGCCGTGGGAGAAATTCAGGCGGACCACGTTCACGCCGGCGCGGAACAGCGCCTCCAGCACGCCGGGCGGATCGGTGGCCGGTCCGAGGGTGGCGAGGATCTTGGTGCGGCGCAGGCGGTCGCTCATGTGCGGTGGCGGTCGGTCGTGGGAAGCGACGAACGCTAGCACAGGCCGCAACCGCGCGCCGCCGGCTCAGGCGGAACAGGACACGCCGGTGCCGCCCAGGCCGCAGTAGCCGCCGGGGTTCTTCGCCAGGTACTGCTGGTGGTGGTCCTCGGCGTAGTGGAACTGCGGCGCCGGATGGACGATCTCGGTGGTGACCGGCGGATAGCCGGCCGCCTGCAGCCGCCGCGCATAGGCGTCGCGGCTGGCCAGCGCGGCCCGATGCTGGGCGATGGTGTGGCAATGGATCACCGAACGGTACTGGCTGCCGATGTCGTTGCCCTGGCGCATGCCCTGGGTCGGGTCGTGGCTTTCCCAGAACACCTTGAGCAGGGTCGCGAAGTCGACCTGGGCCGGGTCGTAGACCACGCGCACCACCTCGGCGTGCCCGGTGCGGCCGGAGCAGACCTGTTCGTAGGTCGGATCCGGAGCGCCGCCGCCAGCGTAGCCGGCCGCGGTGGTGTGGACCCCGGGAACCTGCCAGAACCGGCGCTCGGCACCCCAGAAGCAGCCCATTCCGAATTCCACCGTCTCCAGGCCGTCGAACCGGCCGCGCAGCGGACGACCATGGACGTGATGGGCGAGACCGGGTCCGGGATTCATGGGGCGCCTCCTGGAGGTTCGGGCCGGCCGCGGGCCGGGGCCGCTTCGAGCATACCCTTCGCCCCGGTTCCGCCGCGAACCTGCGCCGCGGCGGCCCGGCTCACCGCCTGGCGACGGCGCCTCGGCTAAACTCGGGGTTTGCCTTCGTGACCGCCCCCGTCCCATGTCCCCGCACGCCGACCCGCCCGCCCCGTCCGCCGCCGCCGCCGAAAAGCGCGACTTCATCCGCCAGATCGTCCGCGACGACCTGGCCAGCGGCAAGCACGCCGCGATCCGCACCCGCTTCCCGCCCGAGCCCAACGGCTACCTGCACATCGGCCACGCCAAGGCGATCTGCCTGGACTTCGGCATCGCCGCCGAATTCGGCGGCCGCTGCAACCTGCGCTTCGACGACACCAACCCGGCCAAGGAAGACCCCGAGTTCGTGCGCGCGATCCAGGACGACGTGCGCTGGCTGGGCTTCGACTGGGCCAGCCTGCGCCACGCCTCGGACTACTTCGGCGTGTACTACCTGGCCGCGCAGAAGCTCATTCGCGACGGCAAGGCCTTCGTCTGCGACCTCAGCGCCGAGGAAGTGCGCCAGTACCGCGGCAGCCTGACCGAGCCGGGGCGCGAATCGCCGTACCGCGGCCGCGGCGTGGAGGAGAACCTGGACCTGTTCGCGCGCATGCGTGCCGGCGAGTTCGCGGACGGCGCACGCACCCTGCGCGCGAAGATCGACATGGCCAGCGGCAACATCAACCTGCGCGACCCGGCGCTGTACCGGATCAAGCACGTGGAGCACCAGAACACCGGCGCCGAATGGCCGATCTACCCGATGTACGACTTCGCCCACGCCCTGGGCGACGCGATCGAGGGCATCACCCATTCGCTGTGCACCCTGGAGTTCGAGGACCATCGCCCGCTGTACGACTGGTGCGTGGACCACGTCGACCTGGCCGGCCACCCGGAACTGCTGGAGCCGCTGCGGGCGCACGGCCTGCCGGAGGAAGCGGCCAAGCCGCGCCAGATCGAGTTCTCGCGCCTGAACATCAACTACACGGTGATGAGCAAGCGCAAGCTCACCCAGCTGGTCGCCGAGCACCTGGTCGACGGCTGGGACGATCCGCGCATGTACACCCTGCAAGGCCTGCGCCGCCGCGGCTACACCCCGGCCGCGCTGCGCCTGCTGGTGGACCGGGTCGGGATCAGCAAGCAGAACTCGGTGATCGACTTCTCGGTGCTGGAAGGCTGCCTGCGCGAGGACCTGGACGCGTCCGCGCCGCGGCGCATGGCGGTGGTCGATCCGCTCAGGCTGGTGCTGGCCAACCTGCCCGAGGGCCACGAGGAGTCGCTGGCCTTCCCCAACCATCCCAAGGACGAGGCGCAGGGCGAGCGCCAGGTACCGTTCTCGCGCGAGCTGTGGATCGAGCGCGAGGATTTCGCCGAAGTGCCGCCGAAGGGCTGGAAGCGGCTGGTCCCGGGCGGCGAAGCGCGCCTGCGCGGCGCCGGCATCGTCCGCATCGACGAGGTGGTGAAGGATGCGACCGGCCGCGTGGTCGAACTGCGCGGCTGGCTGGATCCGGAATCGCGTCCGGGCATGGAAGGCGCCAACCGCAAGGTCAAGGGCACCCTCCACTGGGTCAGCGCCAGGCACGCGGTGGCCGCGGAGATCCGCCTGTACGACCGCCTGTTCTCGGTGGAGAAGCCCGACGACGAATCCGACGGCAAGACCTACCGCGACCATCTCAACCCGGATTCCAAGAAGACCGTGCACGGCTGGATCGAACCGGCCGCGGCGCTGGCCGCACCGGAGCAGTCGTTCCAGTTCGAACGCAGCGGCTACTTCGTCGCCGACCGCTACGACCATACCCCGGGCAAGCCGGTGTTCAACCGCAGCGTGACCCTGCGCGACACCTGGGCCGCGGGCTGAGGAGCGCGGCCATGCTGTACGCCCAGGTCCACCTGACCCTTCCCGCCTGGATCCACGACGCGTTCGACCCGGGCGCGGCCTTCGCCTCGGACGAGGACAAGGTCGCGCTGGCGATCGACCTGTCGCGGCGCAACGTCGAAGCGCGCAGCGGCGGGCCGTTCGGCGCGGTGCTGTTCGGGCCGGACCACCGGGTGATCGCCGCCGGCGTGAACCGGGTGGTGCCGCACACCACTTCGCTGGCGCACGCCGAGAACATGGCCTACATGCTGGCCCAGCAGCGCCTGCAGACCCCGCGCCTGAACGACGTGCTCGCGCCGGTGACCCTGGCCAGCTCCTCGCAGCCGTGCTGCCAGTGCTACGGCGCCACCATCTGGGCCGGCATCGATCGCCTGCTGATCGGCGCCCGCGCGCAGGACGTGATGGCGCTGACCGAATTCGACGAAGGCCCGTTGCCGGCGGACTGGGTCGGCGAACTGGAACGCCGCGGCATCGCGGTCGCGCGCGACATCCTGCGCGAGGACGCGCGCGCGGTGCTGCGCGCCTACGGCGAGGGCGGCGGCGAGCGCTACTGAGCGCCGCCGGCCTGCCCATGCACGGACTGCTCGGCTACTGCCGCCAGGGCTTCGAACCGGAACTGGCCGCCGAGCTGGGCGAGCGCGCCGCCGCCGCGGGGGTCGCCGGCTACGCGCGCGCCAGCCGCGACGACGGCCACGTGCTGTTCGTCACCGGCGACGAAGTCGATGCGCAAGCGCTGGCCCGTGCCCTGCCGTTCCGCGAGCTGGTGTTCGCGCGGCAGAAGCTGCGCCTGCTGGCGGAGCTGCGCGGACTGGACCCGAAGGACCGGCTGGCGCCGCTGCTGGCCGCCCTGCCCGCCGGATTGCGGGTGGGCGATGCCTGGGTGGAGCACCCGGACACCGACGCCGGCAAGCCGCTGTCGGCGCTGGCACGCAGCTTCGGCAACGCGTTGCGCCCGGCGTTGCGCAAGGCCGGGCACCTGCCGGCGAAGGCAGAACCGCGGCTGCCGCGGCTGCACGTGTGCTTCCTCGCTGGCGACCACGCGCTGCTGGCCCTGGCCGATCCACGCGACGCCTCGCCTTGGCCGCAAGGCATCCCGCGGCTGCGCCTGCATGCGGATGCGCCCTCGCGCTCGGCGCTGAAGCTGGAGGAAGCCTTCCTGGTCCTGCTCGACGCCGGCGAACGCGAGCGCCTGCTGCACCCGGGCATGACCGCCGCCGACCTCGGCGCCGCCCCGGGCGGCTGGACCTGGGTGCTGGCCCGCCACCACCTCCGGGTGAGCTCGGTCGACAACGGCCCTTTGCGCGCGCACGTGCTCGACACCGGGCTGGTCGAACACCTGCGCGCCGACGGGTTCCACTGGCATCCGGCACGACCGCTGGACTGGATGGTGTGCGACATGGTCGAGCAGCCGGCCAAGGTCGCCGCGCGCATGGCGCAATGGTTCCGCGAGGGCTGGTGCCGGCACGCGGTGTTCAACCTCAAGCTGCCGATGAAGAAGCGCTGGCAGGAAACCCGGCTGTGCCTGGACCTGTTCGCCGCCCAGGCCGGCCGCCCGCTGCAGGTCCGCGCGCGCCAGCTCTACCACGACCGCGAAGAGATCACCGTGTTCGCCACGCCCGCGGCATAGCGCAAGCCTTTTTTGCGGGCATTTGGCTACCGATGCAGCGACGGCACCGGAACGAAGTCGGTGCTGTTCGCGGCGTCCGTGCAGCGCTGACCCCCGCCAGACCCCGCAAGGCACCGCGCCGTGGATCAAGGCAGAAAAGGGAATACCAACTTCAGCAATCCCTTCAGTCCACTCTCGGCGCTGCCGGAAACGGCCTTGGCGCCCAGGCTGTTGAGCGCGCTGCGCAGGTCGTCCCAGCGCAGCTTCGCCAGGTCCTTCTTCAGCAGGTCGGCCAGTTCCTCCGAGGCCGGGGCCAGCCTGCGCAGTTCCTTCAGCATCGCCTCGACATCGGGTTGCAGGAAGCCGCCACGCTCGGCCAGCGCCACCAGGGTGTCGAAGCGCACCGCCAGGACCTCGCGGTTGCGCTCGTACACCGGCAGCGCGCCGGCATCGAGGATCGCCTGCTCCAGCAACTGGCGATCATCGGGGTGGTCAACGCGCACGGCCAGGAAGCCGTCCTTGCGGCTGCGCTCGGCGACGTGACGGCTGCCGGCGCGCAGGTTGGCCGGGGCCAGGACATGGCCGAGGATCCGGCGCAGGGCGGCATCGGCCGGCTCGGCCACCAGCTGGCGCCAGCGCGCATAGCCGTCGCGGCGCAACGCGCGCAGTTTCGCCGGGGTGACCCGCAGCTGCTGCGCGGCGGCATGGTTGCTGGCGTTGCGGTCGATCGCGCCGTCGCGCTCGAGCAGCACGTAGACCAGCAGTTCCAGATCGCGCTTGCCCAGCGCGCCGAAGCCCTGCAGTTGGGCCTGGCGCAGGAACTCGGCGGCGAACGCGGCCGGATCGTTCAGTTCGAGCTGGGTCATGGCGTGTCTCCCGCGGGACGCCAGTATCGACGGTGGCCGTCGCAGGGGCTGTGACCGGCAGTCGCGGTCGCGGTCGGCGCGTGGCCAGGGGCAGCCGCACGCCGGCGATCCGCGGGCTACCGTGTCCCCGCCAGGCGCGGCGCCCGGCTCAGCGGCCGTATTCGCGGCCGGGCGCCGCGCTGCGGAAGACTTCGATCGCGCCGCGGTCCTGCAGGGTGACGTACACGTCGCGGCCATCGGCGCCGCCGAAGGCGACATTGGTCGGCTTGCGGCCCTTGAGCGGGATCTCGTCCAGCACCGCGCCCGCCGGCGAGACCACCGCCACCGTGCCGGCGCCGTAGCGGGCGATGTACAGGTTGCCCTCGGCGTCGCTGCGCATGCCGTCCAGGCCGTGGTCGGGGAACTCCAGCAGCAGGCGCTTGCCCGAGACCGCGCCGTCGGCGGCGATGTCGTAGGCCCAGACCCGGCGCTGGACGCTTTCGTTCACGTACAGCCGGCGGCCGTCCGGGCTGACCTCGATGCCGTTGGTCGTGCCCATCCCCGACTCCAGTCGCTGCGCGCGTCCGGCGCGGTCGATGCGCCACAGCTGGCCGCCGTCGTTGGCCCAGTCCGGGTCGCTGGCGTACAAGGTGCCGTCCGGTGCCAGGGCGATGTCGTTCGGCTGGTGCGCACCGTCGAGGTGCGCGAACACGCGCACCGCGCGGGTGGCCGGGTCGATGGCCAGCACGTTGTGGCCGGTGTAGTCGGCCACGTACATGGTGCCGTCGGCGCCGAAGCGGATGCCGTTACCGGTGCTGCCTGCGGGCAGTTCGACGAACAGCGAGGCCTCGCCGCCGCCATCCGCACGCGGCAATACCCGGCCGACGGTGCCGTCCCGGCCGAAAGCCACCGCATAGAGCGCGCCGTCGGGGCCGGTGGCCGGGCCTTCGATGCCGGCCGAGAACACGCCGTCGCCGACATAGTCGCGGACCGCCACCGGCACGGCCGATTTCGCGCCGGCGGACTCGGCGCTGACCGACGGCGGCGTGCAGGCACACAGCAAGGCCGCGCAGATGGACAGCATTGCGCTGCGCGATGGAGTCGTGGCAATGATGGCGGCGTCCTCCGGACCGATCGTCGTCCCAGTGTGCCAGAGCCGGGCGATTCAACCGCGCTTCACCCGGCCGTGCCTATGTTCACCGCTCCCTCGGGACCACGCACGCCATGAGCCGCCGCCTCGCCGTCCTCTTGCTCCCGGCATTCGCCGTCGCCGCCGTCGCCACGGCCCAGGAACGCCCCCCCGCCACCACCCAGGCGCTGGCGCCGCCCGCGGCGACGCCGTCCGACCGGCCGCTGCAGCGGCAGACCGGGATGGTGGTGCTCGAGCGCGAGGACGGCCAGCGCATCATCGTCCGTTCGCTGGAACCGGACAGCCGGGTCGGCGGCGACCGCCTGGACTTCGAGGCGCTCGACGCCAGCGGCGACGGCAGGGTCGATCGCGGCGAAGCCGGTGCCGACAAGGAACTGAAGCGGCGCTTCGACAGCGTCGACGCCAACCACGATGGGGGGCTGGACCGCGAGGAACTGGTCGACTGGATCCGCTGACGGTTCGTCGGCGCGGGGTATAGGCAGGCCTGCCTACACCCCGGCGGCGTGCCGCCACAGCGCACGTTGCAGCGGCGGCAACTTCCCGGTCAGGCCCAGCAGCGGCCCCCGGGCCAGGACCGCCAGCGGATCGGCGTTGGAGAACAGGCGGTTGATGCCTTCGAACGCATACGCCGATACGGTGTTGTCGCTGCGCCGCCGCCGCGCCCAGCGCTGCAGCCGGTGCGCCGCGGCCCAGTCGGTGCGGCGCGCCAGCGCCGCCTCGACCTCGCTCCGCAATGCAGCCACGTCGCGCAGGCCCAGGTTCACCCCCTGCCCGGCCAGCGGATGCACCACATGCGCGGCGTCGCCCAGCACCAGCACGCGGCCGGCGACCTGCTGGCGCACGAGCTGTCGGCGCAGCGGGAACGCGGCCCGCTCCGACACCGGCACCGCCCGGCCCAGGCGTGCCGCCGAGGCGTCGGTCAGTTCGACCGCGAAGGCCGCATCGTCCAGCGCCAGCACCCGCGCGGCCTCGGCGTCCGGCAAGGTCCACACGATCGAGCTGCGGCCTTCGGCGAACGGCAGCAACGCCAAAGGCCCGGTCGGCAGGAATCGCTGCCAGGCGGTGTCCTCGTGCGCGCGCTCGGTCCCGATGAAGGCGACCACGCCGCGCTGGCCATAGTCGTGTGCAGCGACCTCCAGCCCGGCCAACCGGCGCAGTTCCGAGGCCGCGCCATCGGCGGCCACCGCCAGCCGCGCGTCCAGGCGCGTGCCGTCGTCCAGGCGCAGGCGCACGCCGGTTGCGTCCTGCTCCATCGCTTCAATCTTGGCTGGGCAATGCACCTGCACGCCGGCGGCGGCCAGCGCCGACCACAGGCGGTCCACCAGCAGGCCGTTCTCGACGATCCAGCCCAGTTCGCCGCGGGCCAGGGCGGCCGCGTCGAAGCACAATTCGTCGCCGCCACCGGCATCCCACACCCGCATCCGCCGGTAGGGCTGCGCACGCGCGCCCAGTACCTGCGGCCACACGCCCAGCGCATCCAGCAGCGCGGCGTTGTCCGGGGCCAGCGCGAACACGCGCAGGTCCGGCCGCTGCGCCGACCAGCGCGGCGCGGGACGCATCTCGACCAGGGCCACGTCCAGGCCGGCCCTGGACAGGGCCAGCGCACAGGCCGCGCCGACCACGCCGGCGCCGGCCACGACCACGTCCAGGCGCGCACGGCTCACCGGCACAACTCCGGCACGTCGCCGCGGAAGCCCATCGCCCCGCCGACCAGCCACGACTGCAGCCAGCCGCCGCCGTCGGCGGCGAGCAGGCCGAGGCTGCGCAGCGGGCGCAACAGCGGCGAGGGGTTGGCGGTCGTCCGCGCCAGGCCGTCGGAGAACGCCAGGGTCCGCTCGCGGTCCTCGCGGCGGCGCTGGGCATGACGCGCCAGCACTGCCGCCGCGCCCGGGTCGCCGGCGTGCGCACGCAACAACTCGGCCAGGGTCAGCGCATCGCGCAGGCCGAGGTTGAAGCCCTGTGCGCCGATCGGGTGGATGGTCTGCGCGGCGTTGCCCAGCAGCACCGCACGCGGTGCGGCCAGCGCCTCGGCCACGACCGAGGCGATCGGATAGGCGCTGCGTTCGCCGGCAGCAAGGAAACGCCCGGCGCGCCAACCGAACGCCTGCTGGATCCGCGCCAACCAGCCGGCCTCGTCCAGTGCGGCCACCGTCGCGGCCTGCGCGGTCGGCACGCCATGGACCACGCCCCAGGCGCGGTCGCCGCGCGGCAGCAGCGCGGTCGGGCCGCTGTCGGTGAAGCGCTCGAAGGCGGTACCGTCGGGTGCGCGCTCGGCACGCATGCGCGCCACGAACAGGGTCTGGCCGTAGTCGTGGCCGCGGGCGGCGATCCCCAGCGCGTCACGCAGCACGCTGCGGGTGCCGTCGGCGGCGGCCAGCAGGCGGGCGCGCAGCCGCAGTTCGCCATCGGGCGCGGACAGGCGCAGGCCCCGCGCCGCGTCGCTGCCGTCGTCCTCCAGGGCGACGAAGCGAGCCGGGCGATAGCGGGTCAGCCGCGGCAACTGCGCCAGGCGCGCCTCCAGGGCCGCGCCGAAATCGCGGGCGACCACCACCTGGCCGAAGGCTTCGCGCCCGTGGTCGGCCGCCTCCAGCCGCACGCTGCCGAAGTCGCCGGCGCGACTGACGTGGATGCGCCGGATCGGGCCGGTCGGCGCATGCAGTTCGCGCATCACGCCCAGCGCCTCGAGCGCGTTGACCGAAGCGGCGGCCAGGCTCAGGTTGCGCTGGTCGAACACCGCGGGCAGGTCGCCCGCCGGGGTCGCCTCGACCAGGGCCACGTCCAGCGCCAGGCCGTCCAGGGCGATCGCCAGGCTGGCGCCGACCAGGCCGCCGCCGACGATGACGACATCGTGGGTTCGGATCATTCCCACATGATACGCGGGCGGGCCCCGCGGGCCTGCCCGCCGGGCATGGGCTAGAATCCGGGTTCGGTCTCCAACCTCCGCACGCCATGACTTCCACCGCTTCCCGCCTGCTGATCCTGTCCGTCCTGGCCCTGCTCATGGCCGCTTCACGCGGGCACGTGTTCGACCACTTCTCGCCGCCGGACGCCAGCTGGGCGGTGTTCTTCATCGCCGGCTTCCACCTGCGTGGCTGGGGCCGCTGGGCGTTCCCGCTGCTGATGGCGCTGGCGGTGGCAGTGGACTGGTGGGTGATCCGCGGCCAGGGCATCGACTTCTGGAACCATTACTGCGTCTCCCCGGGCTACTGGTTCCTGCTCCCGGCCTACGGCGCGATGTGGCTGGGCGGCGCCTGGCTGCGCCGCCACTACCGCGGCGCCAGCTGGGAAGCGCTGGGCCGCCTGGCCGGCGCGTTCCTGGTCGCGGTGGTGGCCTGCCACCTGTTCGCCCAGGGCGGTTTCTACTGGCTCAGCGACTCGGTCGCCGAACCGAGCGTGGCCGGCTGGTGGAAGAACTACAGCGACTGGCTGCCGCCCTACCTGGTGACCGCCGCCGTGTACGTGGGCATCGCCGCCGTGCTGCAGGTGGCCGCCGAGCGCATCGCGCCGCTGGTGCCCGGCGGCAGCGACCGCACCGCGCACTGAGGCGCGCGCCGGGCGCAGCCATGGGCAACCGCCTCTCGAAGATCTACACCCGCACCGGCGACGACGGCAGCACCGGGCTGGGCGACGGCAGCCGCACCGGCAAGGACTCGCTGCGGGTCACCGCCTACGGCACCGTGGACGAGGCCAATTCGGCCATCGGCGTGGTCCTGGCCGCACCCGGGGTGCCCGCCGCGATCCGCGACCTGCTGACCGCCGTGCAGCACCAGTTGTTCGACCTCGGCGGCGAACTGTGCATCCCCGGCCACGCCGCGATCGGCGGCGAGGACGTCGAGGCGCTGGAACGGCACCTGGACCATTGGAACGCCGACCTGCCGCCGCTCAAGGACTTCATCCTCCCGGCCGGCGGCGAGGCCGCCGCGCGCTGCCACCTGGCCCGCACCATCGTCCGCCGCGCCGAGCGCGAGACGGTGTCCCTGGCGCGGGCCGAGCCGGTGCGCGGCGAGGCCGTGCGCTACCTCAACCGGTTGTCCGACCTGCTGTTCGTGCTGGCCCGGGTGCTGGCCCGGGCCGACGGCCAGGGCGAGGTGGTCTGGCGCCACGAACGCCGCAATGCCGGCTAGGCGCGCATTCGCCCAAAAGCGGATGGCATCGCCCCCGCCACCGGGTTAGGTTGGCGGCATGCTCGCCTATACCCACGCCGCCTGCCTCGACCACAACACCGGCCCGGACCATCCCGAGCGGCCCGCACGGCTGAAGGCAGTGCTGGACGCCCTGCAGCGCGCCTGGCCGGACCAGGTCTGGCTGGAGGCGCCGATGGCCCAGCGCGGCGACCTGTTGCGGGTACATGCCGCGCCGCTGGTCGACGCGGTGCTTGCCCCGGTGGTTGGGGACCTGCATCGGCTGGACCCGGACACCGTGGTCGGCCCCGGGTCCGGCCGCGCCGCGCTGCATGCCGCCGGCGCCGGCCTGGCCGCGGTCGACGCGGTGATGGACGGACAGGACCAGACCGCGTTCTGCGCGGTGCGCCCGCCCGGCCACCACGCCACCGCCGATGCGGCGATGGGCTTCTGCCTGTTCAACAACATCGCCGTGGCCGCCGCCCACGCCCGCGACCGCCACGGCCTGGAACGGATCGCGATCATCGATTTCGACGTCCACCACGGCAACGGCACCCAGGCGATCTTCAACCGCGAGCCGGCGGTGGCCTACTTCAGCAGCCACCAGTCCGGGCTGTTCCCGCATACCGGCAGTGTCCACGAGCGCGGGGTCGGCAACATGCACAACGTGCTGCTGCCTCCGGGCAGCGGCGGCTTCCGCTTCCGCAACACCTGGCTGGACACCCTGCTCCCGGCGCTGGACGCATTCCGGCCGCAGCTGGTGCTGGTCTCGGCCGGGTTCGACGCGCACCTGTCCGACCCGCTGGCCGACCTGATGCTGGAGGCGGAGGACTTCGCCTGGATCACCGCCGAGTTGCGCACCATCGCCGACCGCCACGGCGAAGGGCGCCTGGTGTCGATGCTCGAGGGCGGCTACAGCCTGGACGCACTGGCCGAATGCGCGGTGGCCCACGTCGGCGCGCTGCGGGCCTGAGCCGCGATCGGCTTGCCATGCCGCGGATGAACCCCGCCTGCGCCCTGGGCGGCCCTTCATTGCCCGCATGCACCCGGTTCCGGCAAGCTACCGGAGATTTTCTGCCGGATGCCCTTTCCCCGTGCGACTTCCCCTGCGCCTGTTGCCGCTGTCCCTGAGCATCGCCGCCTGCCTGCCGGGGACGGCCATGGCCGACGACAAGCCGCTGAACTGGGCGCTGTGCCCGGCCGGCGACATCATCCCGCCGTTCGAAGGGGCGCCGCCGGCCGCCCAGCCCGGCGACCCCGCCCGCGAGCAGCAGCCCACCGTCATCGACGGGGACGTGCTCAGCGGCACCCGCGACAACCCGACGACCGAGGGCAACGTCGTCCTGACCCGCGGCGACCAGTTCCTCGGCACCGACAGCATCAGGATGGACCGGGAAGCCGGCACCTACGTGGCCGAGGGCAACATCCGCTACCAGGACTCGGGCATCCGCATCGTCGCCGAACGCGCCGAGGGCAACCAGAACACCGACGTCCACACCATCAGCAACATCCGCTACCAACTGGTGGACCGGCGCGGCAACGGCGGCGCCGACTCGATCCAGCTGACCGGCTCGCTCGGCCAGATGCACCACTCCACCTACAGCTCCTGCGATCCCTCGCAGCGGATGTGGGAGCTGCGCGCGCAACGGATCGACGTGGACAGCGAGGAGGGCTTCGGAGTGGCCCGCAACGCGGTGCTGCGGATGGGCAAGGTGCCGGTGCTGTACGTGCCCTGGTTCAAGTTCCCGGTCGACGACCGCCGCCAGACCGGCCTGCTGTACCCGTCGGTGAGCATGTCCGGGCGCAACGGCTTCGACTGGCGCCAGCCGATCTACCTGAACCTGGCGCCGAACTACGACCTGACCCTCACCCCGCGCCTGATGACCGAGCGCGGGCTCATGCTGGACAGCGAGTTCCGCTACCTGTACGAACGCGGGCGCGGCACCGTCAACGCCTCCTGGATGCCCAACGACGACCTGCGCGACCGCGACCGCGCGCGCTTGGCCTTCAGCGGCTACCACAACCTCAGCGGCCACTGGCAGGCGCGCGCCAACCTCGGCTGGGTCAGCGACTCGCGCTACGTCGAGGATTTCGCCAACCGCCTGGCCGGCATCTCCGCCTCGTTCCTGCAGAGCAGCGCAGGCATCTACGGCGTGGGCCAGCACTGGACCGCCGGGGCGATGGCCGAGCACTACCAGCTCACCGACTACACCCTCAACGACGGCCACCTGCCCTACAGCCGCCTGCCGCGCGCCTACGTCAACTGGGAACAGCCGCTGGGCCACTGGCTGGATGCGGGCGTGTGGGCCGAGGCGGTGCGTTTCGACCACCGCGAACGACCCGGTGGAACCCGCCTGGACGTCAAGCCCTACCTGTCCGCGCGCCTGGCCGGCCCGGCCTGGTACATCACCCCGACCCTGGCCTGGCGCTACACCGCCTACCAGCTCGACCGCCAGCTGGCCCAGCAACTCGGCGGCGGAACCTCGCCCAGCCGCAACCTGCCGATCACCACCCTGGACGCGGGCGTCTACTTCGATCGCGATACCACCATCGACGGCGACGCCTACCTGCACACCCTGGAACCGCGGCTGTTCTACCTCAACGCCCCGTACCGGAAGCAGGACGGCCTGCCGCTGTTCGACACCCGGCCGTTCACCTTCAGCTGGGGCCAGCTGTTCCGCGACAACCGCTATTCCGGCGCCGACCGCCAGACCGACGCCAACCAGCTGACCGTGGCCCTGAGCACCCGCCTGATCCGGCGGGCCGACGGCCGCGAGAAGTTCTCGGCCAGCCTCGGCCAGATCCGCTACTTCGAGGACTCGCGGGTGGTGGCACCGGGCGAGACCCCGGTGGCGGAAGGCAAGTCGGCCTGGGTGGCCGACGCCAACTACCTGATCAACGACCGCTGGACCCTCGGCGCGTCCTACCAGTGGGATCCCAAGTTCCGCCGCGAGGACCTGGCCAGCGTGCGCGCCCGCTACCTGTGGCCGGGCGACGGCGTGGTCAACCTGGGCTACCGCTACCGCCGCAACCTGCTCGAGCAGGTCGACTTCTCCTTCCTGTACCCGGTCAGCCCCACCTGGAGCGTGGTCGGGCGCTACTACCACTCGATCGAGGACGACAAGCTGCTGGAAGCCATCGGCGGCGTGCAATGGGACAGCTGTTGCCTGGCGGTGCGGGCGCTGGCCCGGCGCTACGTGCGCAACCGCGAGGGCGATCTGGACAATTCCATTCAGGTGGAATTCGTGCTCAAGGGCCTAGGTTCGGCGGGCCAGAACACGGAGCGGACATTGCGCCGTGCTATTCTCGGCTACCACCGCGACGACCTCTACCTGGTCCCGCCCGGCAACACCACGACCGATCCGGACGACTACGATCCGAACCTCATTCCGTGAGTCCATGAGCCTTCGCATTCCCGCCCGCCTCACCGCACTCCTCCTGGCGGTCGCCGCCGCATATTCCCCCTTGTTCGCCGCCTCGGCGCAGCAGTCCCAGCCGATCGAGCGGATCGCCGCGATCGTCGACGAGGACGTGGTGCTGCAGAGCGAGCTGGACCTGGCCATGCGCAACATCCTGGCCCAGTACGCCGGCCGCGAAGACCAGCTGCCGCCGCGTGCGGTGCTGGAGCGGCAGGTGCTCGAGCGCCTGGTCCTGACCCGGCTGCAGGTCGAACGCGCCCGCAGCCAGGGCATCCGCCCGAGCGACCAGGAGATCAACCAGGCGGTGGGCTCCATTGCCCAGCAGAACGGCCTGAGCGTGGACGCCTTGCGCAAGCGCATCGCCGAGGACGGAATGTCGTTCGACGATTTCCGCCGCTCGCTGGCCGACGAGATCACCCTCCAGCGGCTGCGCCAGAGCTTCGCCCAGAGCCGGATCAACGTCAGCGAGGCCGAGATCGACACCGCCCTGGCGCAACAGGCCGGCGGTGGCGTCCAGTACCGCCTGGCGCACATCCTGGTCGGCCTGCCCGAAGGCGCGACCGCCGAGCAGATCGCCACCGGCCAGCGCAAGATCGAGGGCATCAAGAGCGTGATCGACCGCGGCGAGCTGAACTTCTCCGCGGCCGCGGTCCGCTATTCCGACAGCCCCAACGCGCTGGAAGGCGGCGACCTGGGCTGGCGCAGCCTGGACGAGATCCCCAGCGCGTTCGCGCAGACCATCACCGGCATGGCGCCCGGGCAGATCCTGGGCCCGGTCCGCGGTCCCAGCGGCTTCCAGCTGCTGCAACTGGTCGAAGTGCGCGACATGGCCTCCGCCGACGGCGCGGCGCAGACCGTCGCCGAGTACCACGTCCGCCACATCCTGACCCGGGTCAACGACCGCCAGGACGACGCCACCGCCCGCGCCAGGATCGACACCCTGCGCGCGCGCATCGCCGGCGGCGCCGATTTCCAGGACGTGGCCCGCGAGTCCTCCGAGGACAACAACACCCGCGGCCAGGGCGGCGACCTGGGCTGGTTCCCGGCCGACGCCTTCGGCCCGGACTTCGGCAGCCAGGTCACCGCGCTGGCCGACGGCGGCATCTCCCAGCCGTTCCGCACCGATGCCGGCTGGCACGTGATCCAGCGCGTGGCCCAGCGCCAGACCGACCTGACCCGGGAGAACCGTCGCGCCCAGGTCCGCGAGACCATCGGCCGGCGCAAGCTGGAAGAGGAATTCAACCGCTACCTGCAGGAACTGCGCGGCGAAGCCTACGTGGTGTTCCGGACCGGCGATCGCCTCGAGGGCGACGAGGCCGGGGCGGCGACCGCGCCGCCCGCCGGCGGCTGAGCCCCGTGCCCCTGCCCCGGCTCGCCCTGGTGCCCGGCGAACCGGCGGGGGTCGGGCCGGAGTTGTGCGTGCGCCTGGCGCAGCGCCCGCGCGGGGACTGCACCCTGGTCGCCTTCGCCGATCCGGCCACGCTGCAGGCCGCCGCCGCCGCGCTGGGCCTGCCGCTGAACCTGCTGCACGAGACCGCTCCCGCCCGCCTGCCGGGCGACCTGCCGTTGCGCCCGTTCGCCAACGCCCAGGCCGCGGTGTTCGGCCGGCCCGATCCTGGCAATGCCGCCGCGGTGGTGGCCGCCCTGCTCGCCGCCGCCGGGGACTGCCTGCGCGGCGACTTCGCCGGCATGGTCACCGGCCCGGTGCAGAAGTCCACGATCAACGAGGGCGGGATCGCCTACACCGGCACCACCGAGCTGCTCGCCGGCCACGCCGGCCGCGAGGTGGTGATGATGCTGGCCAACGACGTGGCCCGAGTCGCCCTGGCCACCACCCACCTGCCGCTGCGCGCGGTGGCCGACGCGATCGACGCCGCGCTGCTGGAACGCATGCTGCGCATCGTCCATGCGGCGCTGCGTGCGGACTTCGGGATCGCCGATCCGGTGGTCGCGGTACTCGGCTTGAACCCGCACGCGGGCGAAGGCGGCCATCTCGGGCGCGAGGAGATCGATACGATCGTCCCGGTGCTGGAGCGGCTGCGCGCCGAGGGCATGCGCCTGCCCGGCCCGCTGCCGGCGGACACCGCGTTCCTGCCGCAGAAGCTGGCCGGCTTCGATGCGGTGCTGGCGATGTACCACGACCAGGGCCTGCCGGTGCTCAAGTACAGCGGCTTCGAGCGCGCGGTGAACCTGACCCTGGGCCTGCCCTACCCGCGCGTGGCGGTCGACCACGGCACCGCTCTGGACCTGGCCGGCCGCGGCCTGGCCGACCCTTCCAGCCTGGAAGCGGCGGTGACGACCTGCGCGCGGATTGCCGCGTCGAGGATGCGGACTGCCTGACCGCCGAGTTGGCGGACAAAAAGCGCCGACTTCGGCCGGGGCCGCCGCCAGCGCTTTCCAGCGTCAGAACAACTCGCCAGGATCGCGGGGAGAAGGCGCTTTCAGGCCGAGATGGCGATAGGCCCTGGAGGTGGCCATGCGGCCGCGCGCGGTGCGGACCAGGAAGCCCTGCTGGATCAGGTACGGCTCGATCACGTCCTCCAGCGTGCCGCGCTCCTCCGACAACGAAGCGGCCAGCGACTCCACCCCCACCGGCCCGCCGTCGAAATGCTCGACGATGGTGCGCAGCAGGCGCCGGTCCAGTTCGTCGAACCCCTCCGGGTCGACCTTGAGCATGGCCATCGCCGCCTCGGCCACGCCCGCGTCGATGTGCCCGCCGGCCCTGACCTGCGCATAGTCGCGCACCCGCCGCAGCAGCCGGTTGGCGATGCGCGGGGTGCCACGCGCGCGCCGCGCGATCTCGCCGGCGCCCCCGGCCTCGCAGTCGATCCCCAGGATCGCCGCCGAGCGGCGCACGATCCGGGTCAGCTCCTCGGCCGAATAGAACTCCAGGCGCTGGACGATGCCGAAGCGGTCGCGCAGCGGCGCGGTGAGCAGGCCGGCGCGGGTAGTCGCGCCGATCAGGGTGAACGGCGGCAGGTCCAGCTTGATCGAGCGCGCCGCCGGGCCCTCGCCGATCATGATGTCGATCTGGAAATCCTCCATCGCCGGATAGAGCACTTCCTCGACCACCGGCGACAGGCGGTGGATCTCGTCCACGAACAGCACGTCGTGCGGCTGCAGGTTGGTCAGCAGCGCGGCCAGGTCGCCGGCCTTCTCGATCACCGGCCCGGAAGTGACCCGCAGGTTCACCCCAAGCTCGTTGGCGATGACGTGGCTGAGCGTGGTCTTGCCCAGCCCCGGCGGGCCGAAGATCAGCACGTGGTCCAGCGCCTCGCCGCGGCGGCGGGCGGCCTCGATGTAGATGCCCAGTTGCTCGCGGACCGGCTGCTGGCCCAGGTACTCGTCCAGTCGCTTCGGCCGGATCGAAGCCTCCAGGGCTTCGTCCTCGCCGGTGGGGCCGGCGGCGATGATGCGTTCTTCGGTCATCCCGGGATTATGCGGCAAACCCTAGATCTCCACCTGCGAGCCCAGCTCGACCAGGCGGTTGCCGGGGATGCGGAAGAAGCCGGTCGCCGGGGCCGCGTTGCGGTGCATGAACGCGAACAGCTTGTCGCGCCAGATCGGCATCCCGCGCCGCGCGCTGGCGACGATGTTCTCGCGGCTGGCGAAGTAGGTCGTGTCCATCGGGTCGAAGCCCATTCCGCCCAGGTCGCAGGCGCGCATCAGCGCCAGCGGCACGTCCGGGGTCTCCATGAAGCCGAAGCGCACCACCAGCCGGTAGAAGTCGTCGCCGATCTGCTCCAGCTTCAGCCGCTTGTCCACCGGTGCGTGCGGCACCGGCAGCGTCTCCACGGTCAGGAACACGTTGCGCTCGTGCAGCACCTTGTTGTGCTTGAGGTTGTGCAGCAGCGCATGCGGGATCACCGTGCCGTCGGTGGTCAGGAACACCGCGGTACCGGGCACGCGCGCCGGCGGCGCCAGCATCAGTCCGGGCAGGAAGGTGTCCACCCGGATGCCGTCCTTGCGCAGCTCGTCGCGCATCAGTTCGCGGCCGCGGCGCCAGGTCCGCATCAGGGTGAACAGGATGATGCCCAGCACCACCGGGAACCAGGCGCCCTGCATCAGCTTGGCGCCGTTGGCCACGACGAAGGCCAGGTCGATGACGAAGAACACCACGCACAGCGGCAGCACCCAGTTGCGCCAGCGCGGCCACAGCGCGCGCGCCACCAGCGCCAGCAGCAGGGTATCGATCAGCATCGTCGCCGACACCGAGATGCCGTAGGCCACCGCCAGGTTGGTCGAGCTGCGGAACGCCAGCACCAGCCCGATCACCATCACCATCAGCAGCCAGTTGATCCCGGGGATGTAGATCTGGCCGATGGTGTCGTGCGAGGTGTGCTTGATCCGCATCCGCGGGATGTAGCCCAGCTGCATCGCCTGGCGCGACACCGAGTAGGCGCCGGTGATCACCGCCTGCGAGGCGATCACCGCAGCCATCGTCGCCAGCACGATCATCGGGTACAGCGCCCAGTCCGGCACCGATTCGTAGAACGGATTCCTGACCAGCTCCGGATGTTCCAGCACCAGCGCACCCTGGCCGAGGTAGTTCAGCAGCAGGCACGGCAGCACGAAGAAGTACCAGCCGTGGCGGATCGGCGGCGCACCGAAGTGGCCCATGTCCGCGTACAGCGCCTCGCCGCCGGTCACCGCCAGCACCACCGCGCCGAGGATGAACACCCCGTGCCAACCGTGCTCCATGAAGAACAGCGCGCCCCACCACGGGTTGAACGCCTTCAGCACTTCCGGCGCCTCGACGATGTTCCAGGCGCCGATCGACGCCAGCGCCAGGAACCACAGCACCATGATCGGCCCGAACACCTTGCCCACCTTCTCGGTGCCGAAGCGCTGGGCCATGAACACCAGCAGCAGCACGAGCACGGTGAGCGGCACGATGAAGCGGTGCAGGCCCGGGGCGGCGATCTCCAGGCCCTCGACCGCGCCGAGCACCGAGATCGCCGGGGTGATCACCCCGTCGCCGAAGAACAGCGAGGCGCCGAAGATGCCGAGGATGCCGACGACGTAGGCCGAGCGCGAACCGTTCCTCAGGGTGCGCTGGGCCAGCGCCATCAGCGCCATGATCCCGCCCTCGCCCTCGTTGTCGGCGCGCATGATGATGGTCACGTACTTGAGCGTGACCACGATCATCAGCGACCAGAACGCCAGCGACAGCACCCCCAGCACCGTGTCGTGGTCGCTGTCCAGGCCGTAGTGCGGCGAGAACGCCTCCTTCAGGGTGTACAGCGGGCTGGTGCCGATGTCGCCGAACACCACGCCGATGGCGCCGACGACCAGGGCCAGGTGGCCGGCGCCGATGCCGTGCGTCGGGGAGCCGTGCGGGCCGGAGGCGGGCGTGGAAGTGGATGCTGCGGACATGGCCGTTCCAGGTAGGCGATTCGGGGGTGCGGGCGGGATCGGCTCAGCGCAGCGCCGATTGCAGGGCCTTGCGGATGATCGCCGCGGCCTCGTCGCCCGGCGCGGCCGCATCGCGGGCCATGCGCACGGCCTCGGCCGGCTTGTAGCCGAGCTGCTGCAGGGCGGTGGCCGCGTCGGCGACCGGATCGCCCGCGCCGGCGGGCATCGCGCCGGCCACGCCGGCGCCGGCCAGGTCGGCGGCGCGGTCGCGCAGTTCCACCACCATCCGCTCGGCGGTCTTCTTGCCGATCCCGGGGATCCGGGTCAGCGCGGTCACGTCGCCGGCCTGCACCAGCCGCGCGAACTCGTCCACGCTCACCCCCGACAGCACCGCCAGCGCGATCTTCGCGCCGATCCCGCTGACCTTCTGCACGTCGCGGAACAGGCGCCGCTCGCCCTCGCGCAGGAAGCCGTACAGCGCCACGCTGTCCTCCTTCTGCGCGTAGTGGGTGAACAGCGCCACCTCGCGGCCGAGATCGGGCAGGTCGTAGAAGGTGCTCATCGGCGCCTCCAGCTCGTAGCCGACGCCGTTGACGTCGACCACCAGCCACGGCGGCTGCTTGAGGGCGAGGATGCCGCGCAGGCGTCCGATCATGCGAGCGCTCCGGTGGAGGCGGTGCGAAGGGGGAAGGCGTTCACTTGCGGCTCCAGGCCAGGCTGGCGCTGACCCCGAGCCGGCGCGCGGTGGCGCGCACGTGGGCGTGGGTCAGGGCCACGGCCAGGGCATCGGCGGCGTCGGCCTGCACCTTCCCGGCCAGGCCGAGCATGGCCACGACCATGTGCTGGATCTGCGCCTTGTCCGCGCCGCCGGTGCCGACCACCGCCAGCTTGACCTCGCGCGCGGCGTATTCGCTCACCGGCAGGTCGCGCAGCACCACCGCGCCGATCGCCGCGCCGCGCGCCTGGCCGAGCTTGAGCGCCGCATCGGCGCTGCGGCCGACGAACACCCGCTCGATGGCGACCTCGTCGGGCCGGTACTCGTCGATCAGCGCCGACAGCCCATCCAGCAGCCGGCGCAGGCGCATGGGGAAATCGCCCTCGCCCAGCAGCACCAGCGGCTGGTGGTGGACATGGCGGGTGCGCCCGCCCGGCTCGACGTCGATGATGCCGATGCCGGTGCGCTGCGATCCGGGGTCGATGCCCAGGATCCGGACCGTGGCCGGGGCCATTTCAGCCGGCTTCGCCCAGGTCGGCGTTGGAATAGACGTTCTGCACGTCGTCCAGGTCCTCGAGCATGCCCAGCATCTTCTTCACCTGCTGCGCGGTCTCGCCGGAGACGGCGATGTCGTTGTCGGCGCGGAAGCTGACCTCGGCGTAGCCCGGTGCCAGCCCGGCCGCCGCCATCGCCTGCTTCACCGCCTCGAAATGGTCCGGCGCGGTGAGCACGTCGATCGCGCCGTCCTGCGGATAGACCACCACGTCGTCGGCGCCGGCCTCGATCGCCGCTTCGGTGACCTTCTCCTCATCGAGGCCCTCGTAGCTGAGCACGCCCAGGCGCTTGAACATGAAGGCCACCGAGCCTTCGGTGCCCATGTTGCCGCCGCACTTGGAGAAGGCGTGGCGCACATCGGCCACGGTGCGCACCCGGTTGTCGGTCAGGCAGTCCACGATCACCGCCACGCCGCCGGGGGCATAGCCCTCGTAGCGCACTTCCTCGTACTCGACCCCTTCCAGCTCGCCGGTGGCCTTCTTGACCGCCCGCTCCATCACGTCCTTGGACATGTTGGCGGCCAGCGCCTTGTCCATCGCCGCGCGCAGGCGCGGGTTGTTGGCGGGGTCGCCGCCGCCGGCGCGGGCGGCCACGCCGATCTCGCGGATCAGCTTGGTGAACACCTTGCCGCGCTGGGCGTCGGTGGCGTTCTTGCGTGCTTCGATCGAAGGGCCTCTGCCCATGGGTGCTTCCGTGTGCTGCGTGGATCAGGCGCGATTATATAGAGCGTCCGCCCCCGGCGACGGCCCGAACCTGCCATGGCGCAGGAAGGCCGCCGCCTGGCCGGCGGCCGGGCGCGAGAACACCAGCCCGGTATGGCTGGCGGCGACCAGGCAATGGTCGGCCAGCCCCGGCAGCCGGGTCTCGGCCACCGCCACGGTGCCGTCGGACGGCCCGTCGAAGCGCGCCACCAGGCGGCCGACGCCGTGCGCCACGTTGCCTGCCACCACGCCCACTTGCGCCCGGCCCTGCCACGGCGGGCAACCGGACTCCAGCAGCCCGCGGCTGCGCCCCAGCGCCCAGGCCACCGGCCAGTGCCGGCCCAGGTTGCGCGCCACCGCGCTGCCGCACAGCGGCGAACCCAGGCAGACCACCCGCCGCACCGGCAGGTCCGGCGCGCGGCGCAGCGCCTCCAGCGCGATCAAGCCGCCCAGGCTGTGCCCGACCAGGTCCAGCTCCGGTCCAGGGCGCAGGTGATCGACCAACGCCTCGACCGCCGCCTCGGCCCCGCCGACGATGCTCGGATAGCCGAAACCGCCGACCTCGAAACCCGCGCGGCGCAGGCGCCAGGCCAACGGGGTCAGCCACAGCTTGGCGTTCCACAGGCCATGGACCAGCAGCACCGGGCGGGGGTCGAACGCCTCGCTCATGCGCCCGCCTGCGCCGGCCGGCGCAGGATGAACTCCAGGTCGCGGACCCGGCCTACCGGGAACGGGTAGGTTCCCACCTGCACGAATCCGTGCCGCGCATAGAACCGCTGCGCACCGAAGTTCTCCGACCACACCCCGATCCACAGCGTGCGCGGCCCGTCGCGCAGCAGCCAGCGCTCGGCCTGCGCGAACATCCGCCCGCCCCAGCCGCCGCCCTGGTGCGAGGCCAGCACGTACAGGCGCTTCAGTTCGCCATCGCCCGGCGCCACCTGCGGATGCGGCAGCCCGCACGGCCCGGCCGCCGCATGGCCCACCGCCACGCCATCGTCCTCCAGCAGCCACACCGCGTAGTCCGGATGCGACAGGATCACCGCTTGCTTCTCCGGCGCGTACGCATCGCCCAGGAAGAACTCCAGGTCCTCGGCCGGATACAAATGGCCGAACGTCTCGACGAAGGTGCGCGACGCCAGGTCCGACAGCGTGTCGGCGTCCTCGACGGTGCCGCGGCGGATGGCCAGGGACACGTCAGCCCTTGTCGCTTTCCCGCACCCGCACGTGCACCTCGGCCAGCTGTTCGTCGGCGATCGGCGACGGCGCCCCGGTCATCAGGCACTGCGCGCCGGTGGTCTTCGGGAACGCGATCACGTCGCGGATCGACTCGGTGCCGGCCATCAGCGCGGCGATCCGGTCGATGCCGAAGGCGATGCCGCCGTGCGGCGGGGCGCCGTAGTTCAGCGCGTCGAGCAGGAACCCGAACTTGGCCTGCGCCTCCTCGGCGCCGATGCCCAGCAGCTCGAACACCGCGCTCTGCATCTCCGGCCGGTGGATGCGGATCGAACCGCCGCCGATCTCGTTGCCGTTGAGCACCATGTCGTAGCCGCGCGACACCGCGGTGCCCGCATGCGCGCGCAACTCGGCGATGTCGTCCACCGCCGGCGCCGTGAACGGATGGTGCAGGGCCACGTAGCGCTGCGCCTCCTCGTCCCACTCGAACATCGGGAAGTCGGTGACCCACAGCGGCCGCCAGCCCGCGGCGACCAGGCCGAAGTCCCGGCCGGCCTTCAGCCGCAGCGCGCCCATGAAGTCGGACACCTTGGCGTAGGCACCGGCGCCGAAGAACACGATGTCGCCGTTGCCCGCGCCCACCCGGGCCAGCAGCGCCGCGAACGCGGCCTCGTCGAAGAACTTCTGGATCGGCGAGGACACCTCGCCGTTGTCGCCGATCTTGACGTAGGCCAGGCCCTTGGCCCCGTACTTGGCCGCATGCGCGGCGTACTCGTCGATCTGCTTGCGCGACAGCGACGCACCGCCGGGGATGCGCAACGCGGCCACCCGGCCGCCGGCGTCGCCGGCCGCGGCGGCGAACACCGCGAAGCCGCAGTCCTTCACCTGGTCCGCCACGTCCACCAGTTCCAGGCCGATGCGCAGGTCGGGCTTGTCCGAGCCGTAGCGGCGCATCGCCTCGGCCCAGGTCATGCGCGGGAACCGCGCATCCAGCTCGACCTCGACCACTTCGCGGAAGATCACCCGGATCATCTCCTCGACGAAGTCCTGCACGTCGCGCTCGCGCACGAAGGCGAACTCCATGTCCAACTGGGTGAATTCCAGCTGGCGGTCGGCGCGCAGGGCCTCGTCGCGGAAGCAGCGCGCGATCTGGTAGTAGCGGTCGAAGCCGGCCACCATCAGGATCTGCTTGAACAGCTGCGGGCTCTGCGGCAACGCATAGAACTCGCCGGCGTGCATCCGCGCCGGGACCAGGAAGTCGCGCGCGCCCTCGGGCGTGGCCTTGGTCAGGATCGGGGTCTCGATGTCCTGGAAGCCGGCCGCGTCCAGGTGCCGGCGCAGCGCCTGCACCAGCCTGATCCGGGTGCGCTGCATGCGCTGCATCTCCGGGCGACGCAGGTCCAGGTAGCGGTAGCGCAGGCGGGTTTCCTCGCTCGGGTTCTCGTGGGCGTGGAACGGCAGCGGCGCGGCCTTGTTGAGCACCGTGATCCGGGTGGCGATCACTTCCACCTTGCCGGTGCGGATCTTCGCGTTCACCGCCTCGCGCGCGCGGACCACGCCCTCGACCTGGATCACGTCCTCGTAGCCGAGCGAGGCGGCCACCGCGAACACCTCCGCGTTCGCCGGCTCCACCGTCACCTGGACGATGCCCTCGTGGTCGCGCAGGTCGATGAAGCACACCCCGCCGAGGTTGCGGGCCACGTCGGTCCAGCCGGCGAGGGTGAGGGTCTGGCCGATCAGGGTCTCGTCGACCAGGCCGCAGAAATGGGTACGCATGGGGACTCCACAAGGGGGCCGGGCGCCGCTGCGCCACGGAACGCGATAGTTTGGGGCCGGGCGCCGGTCCGGGCAAACCGGCCGCCGCCGCGCCGGCCCGCGAACGGTACAGTAGGCCGGCATTAAGCCTGACTTGGGTAAATCCGGATCGCACGCCGCGGATCCCACACCGCAGATCCGCGGCGCAACCAGGGAGAGGTCCATGTTCCGTTTTCTGCTTGCCGCATTGATCGCCTCGGGCCTGGCCGTCACCGCCGCCCTGCCCGTCCCCGCCGCCGCCCAGGCCACCCGCGCCTATGCGCCGGAGAGCCTGCGCCAGCTTTCGGTCGTGGACCGGGTGCGGGTGATCGAGCGCGAATACGCCGACCAGTCCCGCGGCCGCCAGATCCCGGACGACCAGCTGGAGTTCTACCTGGACCAGATCAACTCCGGCTGGGGCTTCAGCCGGATCAAGCAGGACATCGCTGCCTCGTTGCGCGATCAGGCCAACGGCAACCGCCCGGGCGCCGGCTGGAACGGCTGGAACGGGTCCAGCTGGACCGGCCAGACCGTGATCTGCTCCAGCACCGACCGCCGGCGCCGCGAATGCCGCACGCCGTTCCAGGGCCGCCCGGTCCTGGTCGAGAACATCTCCAGCACCCGCTGTATGGAGGGGGTCAATTTCGGCGGCGGCGGCGGCGTGATGTGGGTGGACCAGGGCTGCCGCGGCCGCTTCGCCGAGGCCCAGGGCTGGGGCAACGGCGGCAACCCGGGCGATGGCCAGGTCGTGCGCTGCGAGAGCATCAACAACCGCGAACGCACCTGCGGCACGCCGTTCCAGGGCCGCATCGTGCTGGCCCGGCAGTTGTCCAAGGGCGCCTGCGTGGAAGGCCAGACCTGGATGCAGCGCGGCTCCTCGGTCACCGTGCGCAACGGTTGCCGCGGCGAGTTCGCCCAGGCCGGCGGCTGGGGCGGCGGTGGCGGCTGGGGCGGCCAGCCCGGCTACAGCGTCACCTGCAGCAGCGAGGACAACCGCCGCCGCACCTGCGCCTGGGACCGCCGCCAGGGCCGCCCGGTGGTGATCGAAAACATCTCCAAGACCCGCTGCCAGGAAGGCTCCAACTGGGGCTGGGACGGCGCCGCCCTCTGGGTGGACCGCGGCTGCCGCGCCCGCTTCGGCACGCGCTGAGGCCCGCTGCGGCGCTCCGGGGTCTCGCGCCCGGGCGGAGGCCGGCTCAGCCGGCCTCGTCGCCCCACGGCGCCGGCGGCGGCTCCACCGGCGCGGACAGGTCGAACTCGACCTGGAACAGGCGTCCGTCCGGGCGCGCCAGTTCGTAGCGCAAGCGCGTCCCCGGCTCGATCTCCATCGCCCAGGTGTTGGCGACCGAGGCCTTCAGCCCCTCGCGCTCGAACATCGCCACCGACCCGGCATCCACCGGGAACTCCTGGCGCACGGCGGTGCCGGGCGCGCGGCTGTCGCCGCCGTACATCGTCACCGCGTCCGGGGTGCCGTCCGCGTGGCGGTGGTCGTGCTTCAGGCGCATGCCTTCGGCGGTACGGGTCAGCACCCAGGTCCGCGAGTGGTCTTCGCCGACATGGAACGGGATGCGGATCTCGCGCTCGGGGGCGTCGCAGCCGCGCACATGCATCACCAGCGCCTGGCCCTCGAACGGGTCGGGGGTGGCCGCCGCGGGCCGGTTGGCGACGATGCGGCCCGCGTACGCCTGGCCGCAGTGGCGGGCGATGGCGGCGAGGAAGGCGTCGGCCGGCGCCAATGCGGGCACACCGGCATCGGCGGCCGGGGACGCGAGTATCCCGGGGGTTGTTGGCAGCGGAGCGCCGGCGGGCGAACAGGCGGCCAGCAGCAGGGCGCAGGGAAGCAGGCGGAGGGCGTTCATCGCCGCACCGTACCCGCCGCGCACGGCGCCGGGCAAGTCGCCGCGGGAAGCGTTGCTCAGTCGGCCGCCGGCTTGGCCGCCGGCGCGGCGGGCGTGCTGTCCGCCTTCGCCGCCGCCGCCGCCGGGGCGGGCGCCGATTCCGGCTTGGCCTCGGGCTTGGCCGCACCCTCGCCGCCATCGGCGAGGTTGCGCTTGCGGTCGCCGTCCTTCTTGAAGTCGGTCTCGTACCAGCCGCCACCGGCGAGGCGGAACGACGGCGCGGTCAACTGGCGGCGGATGCGGCCCTGGACGCCGCAGGACGGGCAGGTCTCGGGGTCGGCGTCGGACAGCTTCTGCAGGCGGTCGAAGGCGTGGCCGCAGGCATCGCACTGGAAGGCGTAGATCGGCATGGCGTGTGGATCGTGGGGAGCGGACGGCCCGGGGGCCGGACGCGGGGATTCTAGTGCATCGGACCGAAAAGGGGTCAGGTACATTTCCCACGCCATGGCGCGCACTTGGCCGATGGGGCCTGGGTGCGAAAGGGGCCTCAAATGAACCTGACCCCTTTCTGCGGATCACACCTAAGGCTCGTCCAAGTGCCAGATGACATTGATGTCAGATTCGCTTAGATAGCCGATACAAGCACCCGATTCCCTTTGATCCTGCAGAGTCCCCGTGACTCTCGCAAAGTAAGTTCCAGGCTTCATTTCCTCTCTCTTGTACGCACCGGAGTAGGTCGAATCGCTCATGGAAATACGCACGCAACTGTATTGATCGGACCGCAAAGGCGAATCTCTGTCGTATGAAATAACCGCGTCGCCCCCCATGTCGTAGTAGATATACGCATAGGTTGATAGCTTTTTTCCGTACAGCTGATCATATCTGGACAAGAGCGCGACGATAGGAACTCCACAAACGTCACGCCCCACGGCCGGGAGGCAGAGGTCATCGGAAGAGCCGGCATTGACGGCACCCGCCATGCCCAAGGTCATGAACAGAGAAAAGCGAAAAGGGGTCAGGTACATTTCCCACGCCATGGCGCGCACATGGCCGATGGTAGCACTCGGATACAACAGGCATCTTCGCCCTGAAATCCGACTATCGCAGGGATGCGACATGGCACGCCTTCCGCGACTGGACCTGCCGGGAATCCCGCAGCATGTGGTGCAGCGCGGCAACGATCGCCAGGCCTGTTTCGCGGACGGCGCGGATTTCGCGCGCTATCGCCAGGAACTGCGGGAAGCGTCCTTGAAGCATGGTTGCGCGATCCATGCCTACGTCCTGATGACCAACCACGTGCACCTGCTGCTCACCCCGGCCGAGCGCGGCGCGACGTCGCGCATGATGCAGGCGATCGGGCGGCGCTACGTGGGGGCGTTCAATGCCCGCTATCGCCGAACGGGCACCCTCTGGGAAGGGCGATTCAAGGCGGCGCTGGTGGACAGCACGCGTTACCTGTTGACCTGCCACCGCTACATCGAACTCAACCCGGTGCGGGCCGGCATGGTCGCAACGCCGCAGGGCTACCGCTGGTCCAGCCATGCCCACAATGCGATGGGCCAGCACGACCCGGGCATCGTTCCGCACGAGGCGTACCTCGCCCTGGGGCGCGATGAATGCACGCGCCAGCACGCGTATCGCCAGTTGTTCGACGAAGCGCTCGGCCACGAAGATATCGACGGCCTTCGCGCGCACACCCTGCAGCAGAAAGCCTGGGGCAGCGAGCATTTCCAACGCCAGATCGAAGTGCTGACGCAACGCGCAGCTGGTGTGCGGCCGAGGGCGCGTCCTGCGATGAGGCCTAAATGAACCTGACCCCTTTTCGACCCCTTTTTTCTTTCCGCCTACTTGAATGGAGATCGATTTCCGTATTTGAGGATGAGGAAAGGGCGGGCCACAGCCGCCGCCATATAGCCAACCGCAGCCCGAACCAAATTTCCTTCCCCGTAGTGTGAGCGCGCGTAGAACTGCATTCCCCAAGGCAGGCCCCGCCGAAAAGCCCGTAGATACCACATCCTCGAAGTAGCCTTGTCGTCGATCAACTCTTCGTATGCTTTTCCCAGAATCATCATGGCTTTGACGTTGCGATCCCTATCGATAGCTTCATTGCAGAGCAAGATGATCTGGTCACGGTTGCCGTGGCCGTCTAAAAGGTACAAGACACGCGCGCACCCCAAAGCTCCGTCACTCCCATAGTCGTTCATGTGCTCTCGAACGATGCTGAAATCCAGAAGTGCCGCGTTGAGATCGGGAGTACCTGAGAATACGCCATCCTCCAAGCCACGCGCCCTTAGATATCTAGCGCCAATGCTGTATGGATAGCTCGGTTCGTCGATCAAGTTATCAAGTAATTCTTTCGCTCGTTCAAAACTTCCATTGACATAAGCCAAGCTCGCCGCATTAAGGCGATCCTCACTTGTGGTTAACATGACATTCCGACTCTGCACTCAACAAATGGGGTCAGGTACATTTTCCTGCAAGATGGCGCGCACATGGCCGATGAGCCTGGGCGCGAAAGGAGTCTAAAGGAACTCGACTCTTTTTGTTGCCTTTTTTCTTAGACTTCCATGGTTGACATTTGACGACACCAGCTCAACCACTCCTCTTTTCCGAGAATATCTATATAGTGCTTGTTGCCTTTTAGTTTATTTGTATCTCCCAAGAAAAATCCCGATCGTTGAACTGAATTTTTGACCCTAAACTTGTCCGTGAATGGAATGCCAGATTCCGCGGCAATGAGCCCAATCGAGATGGATTTCTCGATATATATAGCCCAGAGAGAATTCCCTTCAATGAGCGCGTATCTGCCCATGCAGGACGGGCTCCAATCTTCGTCTAGCCCAGAGGACGACCAAGCATCAACAAGGCCCCCGAAGTTAGTACTCATATCAACGGCAATAGTCTTGTGAGGGACTTCCCCCAAAGTTGTCGGGCCTGGAACATAGATGAACCGCTTGCTTCTTTCTGGGAGCGAACTCCCTAGGGCATTGAGGAAGTCCGCCCAATCCAGAGCGCCAGGGTCAAAGAAGGTCACAATTTCCAAGTCCGCCCTTAAGACTGACTCGGGAAGGTGGTGCGAGAAATCTATAGCAGACGTGCTACTCTCGATCTTACTGAATGGAATTATTTCGATAGTCATAGCATATTGGGGTCAGATACATCTTCTCGCAACATGGCGTGCACTTTGTCGATGGGGCCTGGATGCGAAAGGGGCCTTATGAAAATGAATCCAACCCCTTTTTTGGCGGGGTACAGCGGCGAGTCCACCGTCAGCAGGCGGTCCCGGTTGTCGTAGGTCATGCTCCGGGTCTGCCGCCCGGCGCTGGTGTGGTCGGTGATCGAGGCCACGTTGCTGTTGGCGTCGTAGCTCCAGGCCATAAATGAACCTGACCCCTTTTTGCTACCTTTTTGCCACGAGATCTAATTCTCTGCCGTCATATTCTTAACTGAATGGAGCACAAGTATTCGTCTTGGATCACCATCCGGCTTAAACAAGAACTCGCCGTAATAATCACCCTCGAATTTACTGTTTACATTAGGCAGCCAATTCTTTTGGGCGATTTGCAAGAAAGACTGCACCTCTTTTCTCTGCGGATATGCATCAGACAGCTCAATCGCTATGCCATCGCTTTTCCCGCACTCGACAAGCAACATCCCGTGACGATCCACCTCCACGCACCCATGAATGAGCACTCGTTTTCCATTGTACCCATTAGGCGCAGAGACAATATCGCTTATCTGCTCAGCACTGTACTGAGCAGATTCACTCGCGGCACAAGATAGCAAGAGCATGCAGAACAGCGGAAAGAAAATATCTCGCTGTACGAAAATCTTCATTGCCCGCACCCTCCTGCTCCGCATGCATTTCTCACAGATCCCATCGCCGATTTTTTTATCTCTTCTTCATTGATGCCGCCACCTTTGGTCCAGTAGCCCCATAACGAGTCTTCATTTATCCCCCGCGAGAATATTGCTTCCGCCCTATACGCGCGCACCTCTTCGTTGAATCTACCTTGCAAAGTCGTTTTCATTGGATCGATTCCATTTCTCGCACGCATTTTTTGCTCAAACCCGTGGGAGCCCTCGTGAACCACCGTTGCATCGATCATACTTTGCGTGACGGCAGATCCCATCCCTTTCGTAATGCTTGATATGCCCTGGAAATTTATCGAAACACTTGTAGTGCCATCCTTGGTTTCGGCAGTCCCAGAAAAATTACCAGATGCCGATTCCACTACAACACCGTTATCAACGCCTTCTTTTCCATAGAACCTAGCAATCGCAGCGGTTGACGCACGACCACGCAAGGATCTACTCCTTGAATCCCTGAAAGATCGATTGATTTTTTTTACCGACTCTGACACCCGAGCACATTGCTCTTTACTGGCTTTGCAAATGTACCTGCCATCCGGATCTATGAACTTGTAAGGGTTGTTGTTTGCATACCAATACCGATTGAAGTTCGCCCCGGTTGCTGAGTCTGCAGTGACCGGATCAACGGACAGGAACCGTCCGATGCCGGGATCGTAATAGCGCTGCTGCATATAGACCAGGCTCGTGGCCGCATCCATCACATGCCCCGCATACCCCATCCGGTTGTTGTTGACCCGGTTCAGCTGCTTCCCGTACGGCTCATGCTCGGTCGTCTGCACCACCGACG
>Ga0102832_1000615_pt1 | contig 47184 bp, 49 predicted proteins | sample EBPBio282013_DNA_FD_88942 | JGI IMG/M metagenome (GOLD analysis project Ga0102832, IMG submission 88942) | Wastewater treatment Type I Accumulibacter community from EBPR Bioreactor in Madison, WI, USA - Reactor 2_5/28/2013_ DNA (Illumina Assembly) | ecosystem: Engineered > Bioreactor > EBPR >...
TGATTGATCGCGGGCACAAGCGTGGGCAGGTCGCGCTTGTAGATGCGGCCCTGGGCGAGCCTTGCGGTGAGTTGTTCCAGGAGTTCGACCCACCCGTCCACGTCGCGCGGAGGGGCACCAACGGGCACCTCAATGGGTTGCTGAACGACCCGGGAGCGGATCGCGTGAGCGACGACGTGTGCGTCCGAGTTCTGGGCACCGCGCGTGTCGCAGATCCGTGGTCTGTCGGTGGCCTTCGGATTCGGACGCGTTGACGACGGAGGCTCAGCTCAGGCAAGGGATGTCGGCTGCAGGCAGAAGATCGTGATGGTCGAGGCAAGCACGAGCACGACGATCAGAACGTCCGCGGCCAGCGTGAGTGGCGCGTCATCATTCGCGAGTTCGCGCAGCCCGTTCACCGCGAACCCGATGACCGCTGCGCTCAGGAACAACGCTGGCAGCCATCCCCACCCGCGAAGATCGAACCCAGCCCCCGTTAGTGAAGCGAAGGACACCAAGCTCGCCGCCATGAGCACGGCCATGAGGACGAACCAGGTGATGCCGGCTACCAGACACAGCCCCGACGGGAACGCCCTATTCGTGTCCCACCACTCGCGCAGCGAAGTCCGCGCATCACCTCGACGCTTGGTGACCAGGTCCAGGATCCACAGCCCAGTGCCGCCATCGCCATGGAAGCCGGGCCCAACGCGGCACGGTTGCCCGGTCCTGCGCTGAGTCACAGCGCAAGTCTCGCACGGCCTGCCTCGCTCGGTGTTGGCGCTCGGCGCGGCAAGGTCGCGCGATTCGAGACCACTTCACGCCGGACCTCCTCAGCGTCACTGCTCCATGTTGTCGGCGAGTTGGTATCGGACCCGCCAGGAGCGATCCTTGGCCAGCAGCTGAGTCTGTTCTCGGCGTAGCCGATCGTTCTCGGCCGCGCTGGCTCGCACAATGTCGGATTGCTCGGTCAGCAAGGGTGCCAGCAGGTCGAGGTCCCGGGTGAGACGCAGACGCCCCCGAAACTCACAAACGCCCCCGAAGTTTCGGGGGCGTTTGTGAGTTTCGGGGCGTTTGCGCGGTGGCAGGGTCGGAGGGGCGGACGCTAGAGCGCCCCGCCGGCGGCGTCCGGGGCCTGGGAGTCCTCGCCGCCGCCGTCGCCCACGCGCTCGCGGGCGACGAAGTTCTCCAGGTCGAACAGGTTGTCCCCGGCCCGCTCGGCGACGTTCAGCAGGGTGGTCATGGACGCGACCTCCTCGACCTGCTCCTTCAGGAACCACAGCATGAACTGCTCGCCCAGCGGGTCGCCCTCCTCACGGGCGGCCTTGAACAGCGCCTCGATCGCCGCGGTGACCTGCTTCTCCTGCGCCAGGGCCAGCGCGATCGGCTCGCGGGCGTCCGCGAAGTCGTTGCGGACGGCGTCCACGCCCGGGACCTCCACCGGCAGGTTCCGGTCCAGCATGTACTGGACCATCATCATCGCGTGGTTCCGTTCCTCCAGTGACTGGCGGTAGAAGTGGCGCGCGAGCTGCGGCAGGTCTTCCGAGGCGAACCACACCGCCACGGCGATGTACTGCTGGGACGCCGCGAACTCGTTGCCGATCTGGGTTGCGAGGAGCTTGGTGAAGGTGGTCATGGCTTCACCATAGGAGCGGCGGGTGCGCCCACCGAATGGGCAGGTCTGCCGCCCGACCACTCAGTCCAGCGTGATGACCAGCCGCCCGGGACCCTCCGAGTTCCAGGCCTCGGCGACGTCCGCCAGGCGCGCGACCCGCACCACCAGCCCCAGGTGGCCGTCCGCGACCGCCGCGAGCAGCCGCGGCAGTTCCCGGAACAGCAGGGCCGGGTCGATGCTGCCGCCCCCGGACCCCGAGATCGTGAGCTGCCGGGCCCGCAGGATGGACGCGTCCAGCGCGACGCTGCGTCCGGCCACCGAGCCGATCTGCACGTACTGCACGGCCGAGCCCACAGCGGTCAGGCTCCGCGCCCGCAGGGCGTCCAGGGCCGCCTCCGCCACCGGCCCCCACAGGTAGTCCAGCACCACGTCCAGCCCCTCGGACGCGGCGGCGGCGATCGCCGCGGTGGTCTCCTCCCGCGACCCCAGCGGGATCGTCGTGACGCGGGGATCCTCAGCCAGCCGCGCGAGCGCATCGACGTTGCGGCCCGCCGCGAGCACCCGGCCGGCACCCAAATGCAGCGCGACCCGGACGGCCAGCGACCCGGCGACCCCCGTCGCCCCCAGCACCAGCACGGTCTGACCCGCCCCGAACCCCCGCGCGACCAGCGGCAGCCACGACGACATCGCCGGGTTCACGATCGCCGCCGCCAGTTCGGTCGACACGCGTCCGGCACCGGCACCGCCCAGCCGCGCGGGACCAGCGTCCGCTCGGCCATCGTGCCCAGCGGGTCGGGGCAGCCGCCGGTGTAGACCCGGACGCCGTCGAGCAGCGCGACCCCGTCCACCCCGGCGACGAACGGCAGTTCCTCGCCGGCTGCGTAGTGGGCGCCCGCGGCGATCCCGCGGACGACCTGGTGCACGCCTGCTGCCAGCATCCTGACCTCGGTGAAGCCCTCCGTCGGGACCGGGTCGGGGAAGTCCGCGCACGCCGGCGGTGCCGCGAGGTCCGTGACCACGACTGCTCTCATGAAACCCTCCGTTGTCCATTGAGTTTGAACATTGTTCAAATCTCCCTCCCGCTATAGTGTTTGAACACAGTTCAAATGTCAAGTGGGAGAGAGACGGACGGATGCCCCGAGCGGTCCTCAGCCGAACCGCGATCGTCGACGCCGCGTTCGACCAGCTCGCCGAGGGCGGGCTGGAGTCGATCACCGCCCGCGCCCTCGCCCAGCGGCTCGGCGTCCAGGCCGGCGCGCTCTACTACCACCTGGCCGACATGACCGCCCTCCGCGACGAGATGGCCAGCCGCATCGTCGCCCGGATGCTGGCCGGCGCCGGCGGTGAGCCCGGGGTCGACTGGCGGACGCTCCTGCGCACGATCGCGCACCGGGTGCGTTCGCTCCTCCTGGAGTACCGGGACGGCGCCCGCGTCGTGTCCGGCACCCTGCTCACCGACGACGACGCCCTGCGTGCCCTGGAGGCGCCGCTCGCCGCCCTGGTCGCCGACGGCTTCACGCCGCTGGACGCCCAGCGCGCGCTGGCCACGGTGAACGCCTTCGTCATCGGCTACGTGATCGAGGAGCAGCAGCGTCTCGCCCAGGGCACCCGCCGTTACACCGCCGAACAGCGGCGCGCCCGGCTCGACCCCGACGCCCAGCCGCTGAGCTACGCCCTCAGCGCAGAGGTGGTCGACCTGCCCGAGCAGGCCTTCGAGTGGGGCGTCGAGGCACTGGTGGCCGGCATCGGGGCGCACGCCGCCCGCTGACCGCCCTCCGGGACCCGCCCGAGCGTTCCCAGGATGCGAGACCCCGGTTGTGAGCTCCGGGCCGCGTCCGCCTACCCTTGTCCCATGAGTTCGAACCGGGCGCGCGTCGTCGCCGTCGCCATGGTTCGGGGTTGTTGTTGTCGAATGTCGCGCTGACGTTCCCACCAACCCACCAGCCGCACTCCTGACCCGCGCCCTCCGCGCGCGCCTGCGGCCAACCCCGAGGACTCCGACATGGCCCTTCTCATCGAACCCAGCCACCACACCACCGCCGCCCGCCGACACCCTGCGGCCTTCACCGCAGCCGTGCACCTGGTGCCCGCCGGCGGCGTCCTGGTCTTCCCCGGCGCCCCGGACGGCATCGCGCCGCCCGCCCAGCTCGGGCCGATGATGAGCCCGCCCGGTCGCGAACGCCTGTTCGGCCGCTGAACCGCGCGCCTCGCCGGGGTTAGGCTGGCCGGCATGCCACGCGTTGTCGTCACCGGGGCCGGCGGAAAGCTCGGCCAGGTCGTCGTCCGTCACCTCGCCGAACACGGCTACGAGGTCGCCGCCACCGACCGGACGCCGCCCCCGCCCGACCTGCCGGGGACCTGGACGCGCGCCGACCTGACCGACCTCGGCGCGGTGGTCGAGCTGCTCACCGGCGTCGACGACCGCTACGACGGGGTGGACGCCGTGGTGCACCTGGCCGCCATCCCGGCGCCCGGGCTGTTCACCAGCGGCGTCACGTTCGCCAACAACGTGCCGGCCACGTTCAACGTGTTCCAGGCCGCCCGGATCGCCGGCATCAAGAAGGTGGTCTGGGCCTCCAGCGAGACCGTCCTCGGCCTGCCGTTCGACGAGCCGCCGCCCTACGTCCCGGTGGACGAGGAGTACCGCGTCCGCCCGAACTCCACCTACTCGCTCGGCAAGGCCGCCGAGGAGGAACTCGCCCATCACTTCGCGCGCTGGGACCCCGGGGTGTCGATCATCGGGCTGCGGTTCTCGAACGTGATGCTGCCGGCCGACTACGCGGCCTTCGCCGGCTGGCAGGACGACCCGTCCGCCCGCCGCTGGAACCTGTGGGGCTACATCGACGCCCGGGACGGCGCCCAGGCCGTGCGGCTGGCCCTCGAAACGCCCCTGACGGGCTTCGAGGCGTTCATCATCGCCAACGCCGACACGGTCATGGAGCGGCCCAGCGCCGACCTGGTCGCCGAGGTGTTCCCCGACGTCGAGGTCCGCGGTGCCCTCGAGGGCCGAGAGACCCTGCTGGGCATCGACAAGGCGCGGCGCCTGCTCGGCTACGCGCCCGCCTACTCCTGGCGCAGCGAGGCGTAGGCCACCGCGAGCCGGGCGCCGAACGCGGCGTTGTTCTTGACCAGGGCGATGTTGGCCCGCAGCGACTCCCCGCCCGACAGCTCGACGATGCGTCCGAGCAGGTAGGGCGTGATGGCCGCGCCGGTGATGCCCCGGGCCTCCGCCTCGGCCACCGCGGCGTCGATCAGCCGGCCGATCTCGGCCTCGGGGATCTCCTCGGCGACCGGGATCGGGTTCGCCACCATCAGCCCGCCGGCGATGCCGAGCTCCCACTTGGCCCTCATGGTGCGGGCCACGTGGTCGACGTCGTCCAGGCGCAGCGGGGACGCGAAACCGCTGGAGCGGGAGTAGAACGACGGGAAGTCGTCGGAGCCGACGGTGATCACCGGCACACCCAGGGTCTCCAGCACCTCCAGCGTCCGCCCGATGTCGAGCAGGGACTTCACGCCCGCGCTCACCACCGCGACGTCGGTGAGGCTCAGCTCGGTGAGGTCGGCGGAGACGTCCATCGAGCTCTCGGCGCCGCGGTGCACTCCCCCGACGCCGCCGGTCACGAAGACGCGGACGCCGGCCAGCGCGGCCAGGCGCATGGTCGAGGCCACCGTGGTGGCGCCGTGCTCGCCGCGGGCGACCACGAACGGCAGGTCGCGGATGCTCACCTTGCGCACGTTCTCGTCCGAACCCAGCAGGTCGAGTTCGGCGTCGTCGAGGCCGATCCGGGGCACGCCGTGCAGGATCGCGACCGTCGCCGGCACCGCGCCGCCGTCGCGGATGATCTGCTCGACCTCGCGCGCGGTCTGCACGTTCTTCGGGTACGGCATGCCGTGGCTGATGATGGTCGACTCCAGCGCGACCACCGGACGGCCGGACGCGAGCGCGTCGCGCACCTCCGGCGACAGGGCGAGCATCGGGTGCGGATCGGTCATCGGGTGACTCCTTCGGTTTCGGTCGGGTTGCGCCGGCCCAGTGCTGCCGCGACGGCGACGCCCAGGTCGGGACGGACGGTGTGGCCGCTGGCCACGGTGAGGGCGGCGGCGAGGTGGCCGCGACGGGCGGCGGCGACCGGGTCGTCGCCGGCGAGCAGCCCGTACACGAAGCCCGCGGTGAGCGCGTCGCCGGCGCCGGTGACGTCGCTGACCTCGGCGGCGACCGCGTCGAGGACGACCACCTGTCCGGGGCTCACCAGCAGGCTCCCCGCGGCGCCGCGGCTCACCCAGACGTGGGTCACGCCGCGGCCGTGCAGCACGGCGGCCGCGTCGACGATGTCGGCACGCTCGTCGGCGACCGGACGGCCGGCCAGCGCGGCGAGCTCGTCCACGTTCGGGGTGGCCGCGAACACCGGACGCGTGGCGTCGAGCAGCGGGGCGATCCGGGCGGCCTTCGGCACGCTCACCGGCTCCAGCACCACCGGGACGCCGCCGGTCGCGGCGACGGACAGCACCCACCCGGCCACCTCGACCGGGATGTTACTGTCGACGACGACCACGCCCGCGCGTCCGAGCAGTTCCTGGGCGCGGGCGAGGCTCGCGACGTCCATGGCGTCGGTGGCGGCGAAGTCGGACAGGCCGATGACCAGCTCGCCGTCGGTGTCCAGCGCGGCAAGGTAGCTGCCGGTCGGGTGCGGGCTGGTGACCACCTGGTCGACGTAGACGCCGGCCTCCGCGGTGCGGGCGAGCAGGTCGCGTCCGCCGCTGTCGCCACCGACGGCCGCCACCAGGTGCACGCGTCCGCCCAGGAGGGCGATGCCCTCGGCGATGTTGCGGCCCACACCCCCGGGCATCCGGGAGACCACCGCGGGGTTGGACGTGTGCAGCCGGGCGGTGGCGAGGCTGCGGGCCTTGATGTCCCAGGCCGCGCCGCCCACGACGACCGCCCACGGCTCGCCCCGCAGCACATAGCCCCGGCCGACGATCTCACCCTTCTGGCTCAGCGAGGACAGTGCCACTGCGACCGCGCCCTTGCTGGTGCCGAGGCTGCGGGCGAGGCCAGCGGCGTCCAGTAGCGGTTGCGCGCGCAACAGCGCGAGGATCTCCCGCTCGCGTGGACTCAAGCTCATGCTAGATATTCTTAGTGCATCTTGATTCTCTTAGCAAGGGGTTTGGCGGACAGGTCGTCCGGCTAGTCTCGCCTCGTGTCCGCCGCATCCGTTCCCGCCGCCCCGGGAACGATCTATGAGTGGTGCGAACTGCACTTGGGATCGACCCCGGTGCACAGCTTCATCACCGGCGCCCCGGCATCGCAGCTGTGGGGCTTCGAGCTGGCCGACACCCGCGTGATCGCGGTGAAGATGCGCCCGGCCTCGGCCCGGCTCAACACCTGTGTGGCCGCCCAGCGGGCCGCGTTCGACGCCGGCATCGGCTGCCCCGCCCCGCTGGCCGGCCCCGCGCCGATGGGCGAGGACCCGAACCTCACGGTGTTCGCCGAGACCTGGCGGGCCGACGGGGCGGTCTGGCCCGACGACGACCCGCCGGGCACCTACGGGCGACTCCTCGCCCGGCTCATCGCGTCGCTGGTCGACATCGACCCGGCACCGCTGGCTCCCCCGCCGCCGTCGTTGCGGTACGACCACCGCACGGCCGGACGCCTGTGGGCACCGGTGCCCGACGGCACCCGAGATCCCGAGTCGGCGCTCCGCGAGTTGCCGCCCGGACTGGCCGGCTACGCGCGGACTGCCCGGGAGCGGCTGCGGGCGTCCACCCTGCCGGACGTGACCGGCCACCCCGAGCTCAGCGGCGTGCACGTGCGCTGGCTGGACGGGCCCGGCGGCGCGCCGGCGCCGATCGTCCACGGCTGGGACGAGCTGGCCGGGCGGCCCGAGGCCGTGCTGGTGGGCTGCCTCACCGCCACCTACTACGAACTGCCCGACGAGACCCGGCTGGCGCCGGTGGACGACGGCGAACGCGTGCTCGCCGCCTACCAGGCCGAGGCCGGACGCGACCTGAGCCCCGACGAACTCGAGGTGGCGTGGGCGACGAGCACGTGGGTGGCCTGCCACACCGCGGCCCTCGAGCACGTGGACGGCGCGGCCGGCCAGGTCACCCACCAGATCATGACGGACGCTCCGCTGCGCCTGCGGCTGGCGGGCTGCTGACACCCGCCGCCCGCGCGCCGTTCACCCGGTCGCGCCACGCCCGGTACCCGACCGCCGCGGCCGCGACGACCAGCCCCATCAGCGCGGGCCAGCCGGTGAGCCACAGCAGCACGCAGACGCAGACGAACGCGAAGGCCGCCACGGCCTTCTCGCCGCGCCCGGGCAGCAACCGGACCGCCGCCGCCGTGCCGATCACGTACACCAGCGTCAGCCCGCCGGTCACGAGCAGCATCAGGACGTGCTGCTCGATCGGCAGCAGCGCGGCCGCCAGCGCCGCCACCGCCAGGAACACCAGGGAGCGCCGCGGCGTGCCGAACACCCGGTACGGCAACGCGCCCTCGGCGGCCAGCGCGGCGCCGAGCCGGGAGGCACCCGCGATGTAGGCGTTTACCGCGCCGAGGGTGAGCAGCACCGCCACCAGGGCCACCAGCGGACGTACGGGCCCACCGATCCCGATCGCGAGCAGGTCGGCCAGCGGCGCCTGGCTGGTGGCCAGCTCCGGCCCGAGCACCACCACGCTCGCCCACGCCAGCGACAGGTAGATCACACCCACCACGATCACCGCCAGCAGCGTCGCGCGCGGCACGTCGCGGCGGGGATCGGCGTACTCCGGCGATAGCGACGACACCGCCTCCCACCCGGCGAACGCCCACACCAGCACGGCCGCGGCGGTGCCGACCGCGCCCCACCCGGCCGGGGCGAACGGGGTCAGGTTCTCCATGCGGGCGTGCGGGAGCGCGGCGCCGACCGTGACGAGCAGGAGCGTGGCCAGGGCCGCGGACAGCACCAGCTGGACCCGTCCGGACACGTGCAGCCCCAGCCAGTTCATGACGAACACCGCGCCGACGATCACCACGAAGGTGGCGAACCGGGTGACCCAGCCGCCACCGAGCACGTCCTCGACGTACCCGGCGGCGAACGAACAGGCCACCGGCGCCCCGACCGGCACCGCGAAGTAGAAGATCCAGCCGACCGCGTCGGCGGCGCGGGTGCCGAACGCGCGCCGGACGTAGCTGGAAACGCCGCCGCCGTCGGGGAACCGCGCGCCGAGCTCGCCGAACGTCCACGCCAGCGGCGCCGACAGCAGCACGAGGGCGAGCCAGGCCACCAGGGACGCCGGTCCGGCGATCGCGGCGGCCAGCGCCGGCATCGAGATGATGCCCGCACCCAGCACCGCGGCCGCGCTGAGGGCCGTCCCCTGGGCGACGGTGAGCTTCTGCACCGGCCCAACCTAACGGGCCCCACCGACAACGGACATGCCGGACGCAACTGTTGCGCCCGGCGTCCGGCCACCACTAGCTAGCGGCCAGGGAACTTGAAGTCCCTCGGCATGGGCTCAGTCATGCCGGCACCGACTTTGGACGAGACCGTGAACAAGAGACTCCACTTCCTGGAGGGTCTTGACTGGTATGAATCGACCGGGAAGGACAGTTCATTCGGGCCACCAGAGCCCATGCACGGTATTCCGAAAGCAAACGGCCTCGGGCTCGTTCTGCCTTTCTGAAACGGAACACCGAGCGAATGGCAATCAAGCTGGGCCGGCCCCGGCTCACGACCGTGAACGACCGTTCTGCCGCCAGCCGGCCATACATCACCCACTGACGAAATGGCGAGCGCCGGGCCGGCCAGCGCAGCAAGATCCCACCAACCCACGGGGTTTGTAGACCGTCTCTTGGGTCGAGGTAGCACCAAGAACCGCCTCGATGCGTCTGGATTCGGCCGGAAACACTCTTGCGGTTCAGACCACTCCTGTCGTTCCCAGTGGCGAGTGAGGTGCCTCCCAAGCTATGCCGTCGGGATCGGAGAAGTACCTTCCCTCATGCTCGTAACGCAGATCTGCATCCGAGGCCTCATCTGCGGTCTGGATCAAGAACTTCGCCAAGGTCTCGGCGGTCGGGTATATGTCGTCCTCCTGCCAGTCGACGTACCACACCATGCCGGTATCGACATCGACCGCCCAGTGAACTGCATGGGCGAAGTGGAAGACTCGAAACCAGCTGGGTCGCCAGAGTCGCTCGAGACCGGCGGAATTCTCCCGGAGCGCAAGGGTGGCGCTCACAGATGCAGCAAGATCCGGGAAATCGAGACCGGGCAGGGCATGCGCACCAAGACCTTGAACGAACACCATCCCGTCGGCCAACTGGTAGAGCTCGTTCAGCTCCGGTGTGAAACGGAGCCCGAGCGGCACCTCGGCGTCAATCAGGCTCGTCGGGTCTACGCCAGGGCGGCAGGCCTGTAGTGGATCGAGGCCGGCGCGCTGGAGAAGTGCGATGCAAGCGACCCACGCGTCCTTGAGGGTCATGGCTACGGCCTGCAGACGGCGAACGAAGGGACTGTTCGAGTTGTGACGGGCACGACGTAGAACTTAGTGCCGAACGTCGGCTGGATGTTCACGATCGTCTGGCTACCGGTGGCGACCGCGATGGTCGGCGCCCCGAGCTCGTCGACCCCGAGGACCCGGTCCGCCCGGAGGGACTCCGTTCGCTCGTCATCCTGTCCGGCCTGTTCGCCTTCGCCCTCCTGCTGGCGGTAATTGTGCCCGGCCTCGGCTACTGGGCGCTGCTGGTCCTCGTGCTCACGCCGGTATTGGATCAGATCGGGCGTCGTTTTCGGCGCACCTGAGACCCTCCCAGCCAGGGCGGGTCGAGCTTCCCGCCCGGAACCCACCCCTCCCGCGGAACCGCCACCCGCAACGGATGCGAAGGAGCATCGAATGCGTCGTCCCGTCCTCAGCCTCCTGCTCAGCATCGCCCTCGCGTGCGGGCTCCTGGCCGCCGGCACCGCCCCGTCCGCCACCGCGGCCACCACGTCCGTGACCCTGGTCGGCGACCTCCAGAACAAGCTCGGTTGCGCCGGCGACTGGGACCCGGCCTGCGTGGAGACGCACCTGGCGCCGGTGGCCGGGAGCGAGACGGCCTGGCAGGCCACGTTCCGGGTGCCGGCCGGGACGTACCAGTTCAAGGTGGCCATCAACGACGACTGGGCCGAGAACTACGGCGCGGGCGGGGTCAGCAACGGCCCCAACATCCCGCTGGTGCTGCTCGGCACCGCCGACCTCATCTTCAGTTTCGACAACGCCAGCCACCAGATCGGCGTCCAGCCCGTGAAGCTGGGCGGGGCGACCAACCCGGGCGACCGCAGGCTGGCCGAGAACTCACTGCGGCGGCCGCTCACCGACGAGCGCTACTACTTCGTGATGACCGACCGGTTCGCGAACGGCGACACCACCAACGACACCGGCGGGCTGACCCCGTCCGACGATCGGCTGGTCACCGGCTTCGATCCGGCCGACAAGGGCTTCTACCACGGCGGCGACCTCAAGGGCCTCACCGGCAAGCTCGACTACATCAAGGGCCTGGGCACCACCGCGATCTGGCTGACGCCGTCGTTCAAGAACCGCGCCGTGCAGGGCACCGGCGTGAACGCCAGCGCCGCCTACCACGGCTACTGGATCACCGACTTCACCCAGATCGACCCGCACATGGGCACGAACGCCGAGCTCAAGCAACTGATCAACAAGGCGCACGCCAAGGGCATGAAGGTCTTCTTCGACATCATCACCAACCACACCGCCGACGTCATCGACTACACCGAGGGCCAGTACGGCTACATCTCCTCGGCGACCAGCCCGTACCGCGACGCCAGTGGCACGGTGTTCGACCCCACCGACTACGTCAACTCCCCCGACTTCCCGACCCTGGACGCCAACACCTCCTTCCCCTACCACCCCTACGTGCACTCCGCCGCCGACGCGACCGTCAAGGTGCCGAGCTGGCTGAACGACCTCACGCTGTACCACAACCGCGGCGACTCGACCTACGCCGGTGAGTCGTCGGAGTGGGGCGACTTCTCCGGTCTGGACGACCTGTTCACCGAGAACCCGAAGGTCGTCAACGGCATGATCGACATCTACAAGACCTGGGTCGACTTCGGCGTGGACGGGTTCCGCATCGACACCACCAAGCACGTCAACATGGGCTTCTGGCAGAAGTTCTCCCCGGCCATGCAGGCCGAGGCGAAGCGGATCGGCAACCCCGACTTCTTCATGTTCGGCGAGGTGTACGACGCGCGTCCGTCGTTCATGAGCACCTACACCACCTCCGGCACGCTGCCGGCGACGCTCGACTTCGGCTTCCAGTCCCAGGCGCAGGCGTTCGCGTCCGGCAAGGCCACCACCGGCCTGCGCGACCTGTACGCCGACGACGACTACTACACCGACAGCGACTCCAACGCCTACCAGCTGCCCACGTTCCTGGGGAACCACGACATGGGACGGCTGAGCATGCTGATCAAGGGGACGTCGAGCACCGACGCCGATCTCATGAAACGCGTGCAACTGGCCAACGCCCTGATGTACCTGACCCGCGGCCAGCCGATCACCTACTACGGCGACGAGCAGGGCTTCATCGGCTCCGGCGGAGACAAGGACGCCCGCCAGGACATGTTCGCGACGCAGACCGCGCAGTACGCGGACGAGGCCGTCCTCGGCGGCCCGTCCGGATCGAAGGACCGGTACGACACCTCCGCGCCGCTGTACCGCTTCATCGCGAAGCTCGCGCAGCTGCGCAAGGCCAACCCCGCGCTCGCGGACGGCGCCCAGATCCACCGGTACGCCTCGAACAGCGCCGGGATCTACGCGTTCTCCCGCGTCGACCGCAAGACCGGCATCGAGTACGTGGTGGCGCTGAACAACGCCACCACCACGAAGAAGGCCACCTTCGACACCTTCAACCGGTTCGAGCGGTTCAGCCCCCTGTGGGGCGCACAGTCCTCCCTGCGCAGTGACGCGGACGGACGGGTCACCGTCGAGGTCCCGCCGCTGTCGGCGGTCGTCTACAAGGCGAAGAGCCGGGTGGACTTCACCTGGCGTCCGACCGCGGTCACGCTGACCGCACCGCAGCCGGGCGGCGTCCTCGCCGACCGGGCGGAGATCTCGGCGGCGCTGAACACCGACACCTTCGCCCAGGCCAGCTTCTACGTCCGCGGCGTGGGCACGTCGGCGTGGAAGCTGCTCGGCACCGACGACAACGCCCCGTACCGGGTGTTCAGCGACGTGTCGGGCGACGCGACCGGGACGCTGCTGGAGTACCGCGTGGTGGTCTCCGACGCCCTCGGCCGGGTGTCGGCGACCTCGTCGTACGGCGTCGTGGGCACGGCGGCGCCCGCCGGCGGGGACGACGGCAACCTCGGCCCGGTCACGCAGCCGGACGCGGTGAGCGTCGCCGGCGACCTGGACAGCGAGCTGGGCTGCCCCAAGACCCCGCTCAGCACGGACACCGGGGACTGGGCGCCGGACTGCGACGAGGCCCAGATGACGCTCAACTCCACCGACAAGATCTGGCGCAAGACGGTCACGCTGCCGGCCGGCGAGTACTCCTACAAGGCCGCGATCAACCGGAGCTGGACGGAGAACTATGGCGCGGGCGGGGTGAAGGACGGCGCGAACATCTCGCTGAGCGCGGGAACGCAACCGATCACCTTCTACTACGACCACCGCACGCACTGGATCACCTCGGACGCGCAGGGCCCGATCATCACCGCCCCGGGCGGCTGGAACGCCGATCTCGGGTGCGCAGGCGACTGGCAGCCCGACTGCATGCAGCCGTGGTTGCAGGACCCGGATGGGGACAAGGTCTACACTTGGGCGACCGCCGACCTGCCCAAGGGCACCTACGAGTTCAAGATCGCCCACGGGCTGTCCATGGACGAGAACTACGGCGCCGGCGGGGTGAAGGACGGGCCGAACCTCGCGGTCGTCGTGCCCGATGACGGCATGGTGGTCCGGGTCAGCTACGACCTCGCCACCCACGTGGCGACCGCCACGGCGAAGGCGCTGACGACGGCGCCCAGCCTGGACGCCACCCCGAAGGGCGTCTGGGTGTCGCCGGGGTTGATCGCGTACCCGTCCAAGGCCTTGCCGTCGGACCCGGCCTGGCTGGAGTTCCGGCTGCACTGGGGCGCGTCCGGCTCGCTCGCAGTGGACGCCGAGGACATCACCGGCGGCGACTCGGCCGTGTTGCGGTACGACCCGCACGGCGTGCCGGCGTCGGTGCTGGCCGGCCTGCCGGACTCCGACACGGTCAGCTACATCGCACTGCGGGTGGACCGGTCGACCTCTCGGCGGCTGCCCGGGATCGCCTCGGGTGACGTGGCGGTCGGGGCGTACTTCACCGGCCGGTTGGTGGACGCCCGGCGGCTGGACGTGAGCGCCGTCGACTGACGAGGGAAACAGCGGAGCGGACGAGCCGATCGGCTCGTCCGCTCCACTTGCGTTCGCTGCGTTTGGTCGTCCTCAGGTCAGTCGCTACGGCCAGCGGCCCGCAACAGCTAGCGGCTGCTCCCCCCCTGCACCCCTCATCCTAGGGAGTCGGCTCGCCGGCGTCTGTCCCCCCGAAGGGGGACACCGCCTACCCGGCGTCCGCCTGGTCGTCCGCGGACGGCGGCTCGGCGGGCTGCGTGGCGGGCGTGGCGGTGGCCGACGGGTGACGCCGCCGGCGACGCCACACCATCAGCGGCAACCCGATCACGGCGACCACCGCGGCGAACGGCAGCACGGCGCCCAGCACGGTCATCAGCACGCGGCTGCTGGCCAGCAGCGCGTTCCAGCCGGCGACCAGGCCGCCGAGGAAGCCGGTGGCCTCAGCGACCGGGGCGTCCGCGGGCAGGGTGAGGGTGAGGGTGATCGGCGACTGGGCGACCCGCTTGGCGAGCGCGTTCTGCTGTGCCACCAGGGAGTCGCGCTCGGAGATCCGGGTCTGGATCTCGTTCTCGAGCTGGGTGAGTTCGCTGATCCGGCCGGCGCGGCTCCACAGGTCGCGCAGGCGCGCGATCGAGTCGTTCAGGGTCTTGATGCGGGCGTCGACGTCGGCCACCTGCAGGGTCACGTCCTCCGTGGTGATCACCCGGTTCGTGATCGTGCCCACCGACTTCAGCTGCTCGAGCGCGGAGTCCAGCCGGTCGGCCGGCACCGAGATCACCATCGTCGAGGTGGGGACGACCTTCGCGTCCGCCCCGACGCGGCTGACCAGGTTCTCTGCGGTCACCTGGCCGTCCAGCGACGCAGCGAGCGCCCGCAATTGGGTGGCGGCGGCCTCCACGTCGGTGACCGTGAGGCTGACCCGCGCGGTGCGGGCGAGCTTCTGCTCGACGATGACGTCGGGAACACCCGCGGGGACGTCCTCGGGGGCCTTGTCGGCGTAGTCGGCGCCACCGTTCGCCGGTTGGGCGGCGACGCCACCGTTGTCCTCGGGCAGCGAGGCGGCGGAGCCGGAGGACGAGCCGGAGCAACCGGCGAGGAGGGCGAGGGAGGCGACGGCGAGGACGCCGAGAGCCCGCAGTGACTTCATGCTCTGCATCATGCCGATTCCACGTTCAGGGCGCGGACTTCGTTGCGGGAAACCGGTCAACTCTGCCCACTGTTGCCGAATCGTGACCTCGACCACACTGGGGCGATGGCAGCGCAGACCTATGACGTCGTGGTGATCGGGGCCGGACCGGCCGGGGAGAACGTGGCCGACTACGCCGTCAGGGGGTCGTCGCGGACCGCCCTGCTGGCCGACCGCGAGCTGTTCGGCGGCGAGTGCTCGTACTGGGCGTGCATGCCCAGCAAGGCCCTGCTGCGGCCCCTGGACGTGCGGGCGTCGGCCGAGCACCTGGGCGGCCTGCCCGACGCTGTACCGCTGGACGTGCCGGCGCTGCTGGCCCGCCGCGACTACTGGGTGTCGAACTACAGCGACGCCGGGCAGGTCGGCTGGGCGCAGGGCGCGGGCATCGAGGTGGCCCGGGGCACCGCACGGCTCGCCGGGGAGCGCCGGGTGGTCGTCGGTGAGGGCGACGCCGCACGCGAGGTCGAGGCACGGCTGGCCGTGGTGGTCGCGACCGGGAGCCGGCCGGTCGTACCGCCGGTGTTCGCCGGCCTGCACCCGTGGCTTTCCCGGGACGCCACCGGCATCGTCGAAGTGCCGGCGTCGATCGCCGTGGTCGGCGGCGGCGTGGTCTCGGTGGAGGCCTGCCTGTGGCTGGCCGCGCTCGGCGCGAAGGTCACGCTGCTGGTGCGGGGCGACCGGCTGCTGGAGCGGTTCGAGCCGTTCGCCTCCGACCTGGTGGCCGACGGCCTGCGGAAGGCCGGAGTGGACGTCCGGTTCTCCGCAGCGGTAACCGGCGCCTCCCGCCTCGACGCCGCCGACACCGGCGTGGGCAGGGTGCACGGTGGCCCGGTGCGGCTCGACCTGGCCGGCGGCCCGCTGGACGTCGCGGAGGTCCTGGTCGCCACCGGACGCCGCCCCAACACCGACGACATCGGCCTGGACAGCATCGGGCTGACCCCCGAGGGGTTCGCCCACGCCGACCAGCGGCCCGACTGGCTGCTCTCGGTCGGCGACGCGGGCGGGGAGGCCCCGCTCACCCACTGGGGCAAGTACGCGGCCCGGCTGGCCGGGGAGCGCATCGCGGCCCTGGCCGAGGGCCGCCCGGCGCCGGACGTGCCGGCGGACGTGCCGGTCCCCCAGGTGGTGTTCACCGACCCGCAGGTCGCCTCCTCCGGCTGGACCGAGGCCGAGGCGGGTGCCCGCGGCGTGGCGGTCGACTGCGTGCAGGTCCCGATGAACAGCGCGGCGGGCTTCGGCCTGCTGCGGGACGACGCCACCGGAACCGCCAAACTCGTGTTCGAGGCCGGCACCGGACGGCTGCGGGGTGCCACCTTCGTGGGGCCGGAGGTGGCTGAACTCGTGCACGCCGCCACCGTGGCGATCGTCGGCGGGCTGACCGCGGAGACCCTGTGGCACGCGGTGCCGTCGTACCCGACCGCCAGCGAGGTGTGGCTGCGGCTGATGGAGGCCCACCGGTCACGCTGACCTCCTCGGCGGCAGCTGCCACTCCCCGATCAGGTTCTGCGCCAGGAAGCCCCGCTCGGCCAGTTGGTCGAGCACCGCCAGGCAGCGTGGCAGGGCCAGGCCCGCCCGCAGCGCCAGCTCGCCGGCCGGCAGGCTGCCGCGACCCGGCACGGCCTCGAACAGCCGCAGCTCGTCGGCGTCCAGGTCGTCGGTGGGGCGGCGCTCCCCCGGCCGCCGCGGGTTCGCCCGTCCCAGGGGCGACAACAGCTCCAGCACGTCGGAGGCACTGGCGACCAGCACCGCCTCGGCCTCCCGGATCAGGCGGTGCGGGGTGACCGAGGTGGCGCTGGTGATCGGCCCGGGAACCGCCATCACCACCCGCCCCAGTTCATTCGCCCAGGTGACCGTGTTACGGGCCCCCGAGCGGGCGGCCGCCTCCACCAGCACCGTGCCGGGCGTCAGGGCGGCGATCAGCCGGTTGCGGGCCAGGAACCGCACCCGTGTGGGGTGCTCGCCGGGAGCGAGCTCGCTGACCAGCACGCCCTTCTCCGCGACCCGCGCGAACAGCGGACGGTGGCCGCCCGGGTACGGCTCGTCGAGCCCGGCCGCCAGCACCGCGACGGTCGGCGTCCTCCCGGCCAGGCAGCCGCGGTGGGCGGCGGCGTCGATGCCGTACGCGCCGCCGGAGACCACGCAGCGCCCGTCCTCGGACAGTTCGGCGGCGAGGTCGGACGCGACGGTGTCGCCGTACGCCGTGGACGCCCGCGACCCGACCATCGCCACCGACGACGCGCACAGCGCGCCGAGGCTGCCGCCGCCGGCCACCCACAGCCCCACCGGCTCGCCACTGAGCTGGTTGACCGGTTCGCAGCCGGCCAGGTCGGCCAGCCCGGGTGGCCAGTCGTCGTCGCCGGGCACCAGGAACCGGAGCCCGGCCGCCCGCGTCCGGGCGGCCAGGTCGTCGGGGTCGAGGCGTCGGGCGCGTTCGGCGAGCGGCATCCGGGCCCCGGCGTCGACCAGGCTCGCCCACACCTGCGCCGCCCCGTAGCTGCCGACCGCCTCGGCCACCGCGGGGTGCCCCGGTTCGACCACTGCCGCCAGGCACATCCGTGCCATCCGTTCGTCCATCTCAGGCCGCCTCCGCTCCCTCGCCGCGCCGCATCGCCAGCGCGGTGTGCACGTGTTCCCTGGTGGGCCGGGCCGCCCCGGCGAGGTCGGCGATGGTCCACGCCAGCCGGAGCACTTTGTCGACGCCGCGCGCGGACAGCCGTCCCCGGGCGACCGCCGTGTCGAGCAGGTCGGCGCCCTCGGGCAGCGGCAGGCGCTTGCGCAGCGCCGGCCCCGGCACCTCCCCGTTGGTGCGCCAGCCGCTCGGCTCCAGCCGGTCGCGCTGGCGCGCGCGGGCGTCCGCCACCCGCTCGGCCACGACCGCGGAGCTCTCCCCCGGTTCGTGGACGCGGCTCAGGAACGACGCCCGCGGCGTCCGCAGGTGTTGATGGATGTCGATGCGGTCGAGGATCGGCCCCGACACCCGGGACGCGTACCGCCGCACCACCATCGGCGGGCAGCGGCAGTCGCCTCCCGGCGTACCCGCCAGCCCGCACGGGCACGGGTTCGCCGCCAGGACCAGCTGGAAGCTGGCCGGATAGGTCGCCGTGGCCACCGCCCGTCCGAGCACGATGCGGCCCGACTCCAGCGGCACCCGGAGTGCCTCCATCACCCGCGGCGAGAACTCCGGCGCCTCGTCCAGGAAGAGGACGCCGCGATGCGCGCGCGACACCGCTCCGGGCAGGGCGATGCGCGCCCCACCGCCGACCAAGGACGCGATCGACGCCGAGTGGTGCGGGTCGGCGTACGGCGGACGCCGCACCAGGCCGGCGTCGAGGTTCAGCCCGGCGAGGGAGTGCACGGCCGACACCTCCAGGGCCTCGCTCAGCTCCAGGTCGGGCAGCAGGGACGGCAGCCGCTCGGCCAGCAGCGTCTTGCCCACCCCCGGCGGGCCGTGCAGGTACAGGTGGTGCCGCCCGGCCGCCGCCACCTCCAGTGCCCACTTCGCCTCCGCCTGCCCGGCCACGTCGGCGATGTCGAGGTGGGGCGCACCGTTCGCGGCCGGCTCGGCCGGTGGCGGGAGCATCGCGCCCGGCCCGCCGGTGAGGATGTCGAACAGGTCGGCGAGGTCGGCCGCGCCGGAGACGCTCAGCCCGGTCACCAGGGCGGCCTCCCGCATCTGCCCGGCCGGCACCACCACCCGGTGGAAGTCGCCGCGCGCGACCGTCAGCAGGGCGGGCAGCAGGCCCCGCACCGTGCGCACCCGCCCGTCGAGGCCCAGTTCGCCGAACAGTGCGGTTCCCTCCAGCGCGCCGGGGTCGAACTTGCGCCCGGCGGCGGCCACCGCCGCCGCGATCGCCAGGTCGTAGTGCGAGCCGGCCTTCGGCAGCGTGGCCGGGGACAGATTGATCGTCACCGGGTCGGACGGCCAGCCGACCCCGGTGGACGCCATCGCGGCCCGGCACCGGTCGCGCGCCTCGTACAGAGCGGTGTCGGGCAGCCCCACCATGCGGGTGCTCGGCAGGCCGCTGCTGATCGCCGCCTCGACCTCGACCAGCCGGCCGTCGATGCCCACCAACGCCACCGACCAGGCCCGCGCCTGGCTCACCGTCCGATCCCCGCGACGTGGGTGATCACCGGCGGCGCGTCCCGGGTCAGCAGCACCCCCACGCCGTCGAACCGGATGTGGCGCACCGGCGCCGGCTGGGCGCGCAGCCAGTGCAGCGCCACCTCCCGCAGCTTGGCCACCTTGGCCCGGGTGATGCCCTCCAGCGGCGGCCCGAAACCCAGCCCGGTGCGGCACTTCACCTCACAGAACACCACCACCGGCTCGGGACCCGGCTCCACCGCCACGATGTCGAGCTCGCCGACCGGGCAGCGCCAGTTGCGGTCGACGATCGTCCAGCCCAGCCGCACCAGGTGCGCAGCGGCCACCTCCTCACCGACGTGCCAGACCTCCGCCCGTTCCACGACCACCACCTCCCGCCGGTCACTATCGGCAGGAGTGCGGAAAACGTGTCAGCGGATCGGGCCGCCTGTGGACAACTCCCGTCATCCACAGGCCAAGGGCCTACAGGTTGTCTGGCACCTTCAGGTCGCTGTGCGCGATCTCCTCGATGGAGACGTCACGGAAGGTGAGCACCTTGGCGCTCTTCACGAAGCGGGCGGGCCGGTACATGTCCCAGACCCACGCGTCGCCCATCGACACCTCGTAGTACACGTCACCGCCCTCGGTGCGCACCTTCAGGTCGACCGCGTTGCACAGGTAGAAGCGCCGTTCGGTCTCGACCGCGTAGGTGAAGATGCCGACGACGTCCTTGTACTCCTTGTACAGCTGCAGCTCGAGTTCGGATTCGTACTGCTCAAGGTCCTCGGCGCTCATAACGCATTCACCTTAATCGTTCGCCGGACGTTCTCGAAGCACATCCGGTGGATCGTGCTCGGCCCGTGCTCCTCCAGCCGCTCCTGGTGCAGCGGGGTGCAATAGCCCTTGTGGATGTCGAACGCGTAGTCGGGCAGGTCGGTGTGCCAGTCGGCCATGATGCGGTCGCGCGTCACCTTCGCCACCACGGACGCCGCCGCGACGCACGCCGCCACCCGGTCGCCCTTCCAGATCGCCAGGTTCGGCATGCCGAGACCGTCGACGCTGAACCCGTCGGTGAGAGCGAACTCGGCCGCCGGCGACAGCCGCAGCAGCGCCCGGCGCAGCCCGGCGAGGTCCGCGTGGTGCATGCCGAGGCGGTCGCACTCGTCGGCTTCGACGCTGACTACCGTCCAGGCCAGGGCGCGCTTGAGGATCTGGTCGTAGACCCGCTCGCGTGCTGACGCGGTGAGCAGTTTGGAATCGGCCAGCCCGGGGATCTCGCCGCCCTTGCCGGGCTTGAGGATGACGGCGCCGGCCACCAGCGGACCCGCGCAGGCGCCCCGTCCGGCCTCGTCGGCGCCGGCGATCAGGCCGAAGCCGCCCCGCCGCAGCGAGGCCTCGTAGCCGTAGATGCCGGCGTCCCGGCGAACCACGATCGCCACGGCCGGGTCAGCAGACGACCTTGGGACCGGCCAGCACCGGTGCGGACGGCGGCGTGCCGCCGGCGGGGACGCCCTCGAAGGTGATCGGCCTGCTGATCCCGTGGAAGCGGCTGAACGGGTACACGACGGCCACCGCCGTGCCCACGATGTTGTCGACCGGGATGAAGGCCTTCGAGCCCTCGGCCGCGCCCTCGGGGTCGTCGCTGAGGTGGCAGCGGGAGTCGGCGGAGTCGTTGCGGTGGTCGCCCATCACGAAGACGGTACCGGCCGGCACCACCACGTCGAACGCGACCGAGGACGGCTCCACCTGTTTGCCCGTGGTCGGGTCGCGGTAGAGGTAGTCGCCCTCGTTGAGCGCGGTGCCGTTGACGGTGACCCGTCCGCGGGCGTCGCAGCAGGTGACATGGTCTCCGGCGACGCCGATCACGCGCTTGATCAGGTGGTTCGAGCTCTCGTCCGGCGCGAGGCCGATGAAGACCAGGGCCCTCTTGAGCTGGTTGTCCTCCACCTTGGCCGGCGCGAGCCAGCCGAGGGTGTCGCGGAACACGATGACGTCGCCGCGCTGGTACGGGGCGACCTTCTGGACGGCCACGCGGTCGCTGATCAGCAGCGTGTTCTCCATCGATCCGGACGGGATCACGAACATCTGGGCGACGAACAGCCTCAACAGGGTGGACGCGATCAGCGCCCCCACGACCACGATGGCGATCTCACGCAGCCAGCCGCCTGCGGCCGAGAGCGCGTCCTTGCCGCCGCTCCTGGTCTCGCTGGGTGCGCTCACCGCACTCCCTTCCGTTGGGCCGCTGTTCCGCCGGCCCGGGCAACCCTGGGCGTCGGACGCCTCAGCGGTCGCGCTTCTCCTTGATCTTCGCAGCCTTGCCGCGCAAACCGCGGAGGTAGTACAGCTTGGCGCGTCGCACGTCGCCCAGGCGCTCGACCTCGATCTTCTCGATGATCGGGCTGTGCAGCGGGAAGGTACGCTCCACGCCGGTGCCGAAGCTCACCTTGCGGACCGTGAAGGCCTCGGCGATGCCAGAACCGTTGCGGGCGATCACGGCGCCGGCGAAGACCTGGATGCGGGAGCGGTTGCCCTCGATGACCCGGACGTGCACCTTGACGTTGTCGCCGGGGCGGAAGTCGGGGATGTCGTCGCGCTGAGCGGCCTTGCCGATCTGCTCAACCAGCTGGTTCATGGTTTCCTCGCCAGTGCCACAGGACACTTCGTCTCGTACGTCCAATGAGGTCCGCCAACGCCTTCCCCCTGTGGCAGGAGCGTTCACGGCACAACGAGGACCAAGTTTGCCACACCGGTCACCGGGCGCGGAAATCGGGGGCCGCATCCGGACGGCGTCCGCCGCTCAGTCGTCGGCGGGCGAGGTCGGACGGTGGCCCACGCCGGGCACCAGGCTGAGCTTCTGCCAGATCTTGCGGGCCATCCCGTTGGTGAGGTTCTCGATGTCGGAGATGGTGGCCAGGACCGCCGGGTCGGTGGTGCGTTCGGCGTAGACGGCCGCCGTCTTCGAGACCAGCGAGAGCAGTTCCGAGCAGTAGTCGAGGTAGTTGGCCATCTCGATCGGGCTGAGCGACACCTCGACGCTCTGGGCGGTCGGACGGAAGGACGCGGCGAACCTCTCGGGGTCCTTGGTGAGCTGGTGCATGTCGATCACGTGCGCGAGCGACCGCAGCCGGTGCAGCTCGCCGAGGATGCGCCGCCGCTCCAGCTGGGAGGGCAGGACCCACAGGAACACCACCGCGATCCCGGCGTAGACGATGTCGCTCACGATCGTCTCGACCGCCGACAGCCAGGCGAGCGTCGTGCCGCCCTCGGTGACCAACTCCGCCACCGCGGCCACCAGGGAGGCGCACGACAGCACCACGATGAGACCGATCAGCACCAGTCCGGCGACCCGGAGCGCGGTGATCCAGGTCGAGCGGGCGGCCGCACGCTCAACGTCGGAGGCGACCTCGACGAGCCGTTCGGCCACCCGTCCCAGGTTGCGTCCGGGGAACCGGGCCGCGATCCGGGCCTGCAGCCGCCGGGCCGTCGCCAGCACCGCGTCCGCGTCCAGCTTCTCGTAGGGCGCCATCGCTCCCCCTCCCGTCGCGGACGATCCTGCCCCCCGCGCCCCGTTCCCGCCACCGAATTGTCCCCTCGCGCCCGGAATTCCGGGCGCGAGGGGACAATTCGGGAGCGAGGACGCAGCACGGCCCCCGGAGCGACTCCGGGGGCCGTGCTGAGGTGTCGGCTGCTCTCCGACCTACTTGCCGTCCTTCTTGAACAGCGAGGAGATCAGGTCGCGGTTGAGCTGGCTGATCGTGTCGAACGGGATCTGCTTGGGGCAGACCTCCGCGCACTCACCGATGTTGGTGCAGCCGCCGAAGCCCTCCTCGTCGTGCTGGGCCAGCATCGACTTGACCCGGAGGAACCGCTCCGGCTGGCCCTGCGGGAGCATCGCCAGATGGGTGATCTTCGCCGCGGTGAACAGCATGGCCGAGGAGTTCGGGCACGCCGCCACACAGGCGCCGCAGCCGATGCAGGTGGCCGCGTCGAAGGCACGGTCGGCCTTCAACTTGCCGACCGGCGCCGCGTGGGCGTCCGGAGCCGCACCGGTGTTGGCGGAGATGAAGCCGCCGGCCTGGATGATCCGGTCGAAGGCCGACCGGTCCACCGCGAGGTCCTTGATCACCGGGAACGGGCCCGCGCGCCACGGCTCGACGTCGATCGTCGCACCGTCCTCGAAGGACCGCATGTGCAGCTGGCAGGTGGTCGTCGGCACCGGGGAGTCGCCACGGCCGTGGGCGGTGCCGTTGATGACGACGCCACACATGCCGCAGATGCCCTCACGACAGTCGTGGTCGAAGGCCACCGGCTCCTCGCCCTTGACCGTGAGGTCCTCGTTGAGCAGGTCGAGCATCTCCAGGAACGACATGTCCGGGGACACGTCGCGCACCTGGTAGGTGACCATGCGCCCCTCAGCAGACGCGTTCGCTTGGCGCCATACGCGCAGGGTGATGTTCACTTGTAACTCCGTTGCTTCAGCTCGATGAAGTTGTACTCCAGCGGTTCCTTGTGCAGCACCGGCGCCTGCGCGGTGCCGGTGTACTCCCAGGCCGCGACGTAGAGGAACTCGTCGTCGTGGCGCAGGGCCTCGCCGTCCTCGGTCTGGCTCTCGGCCCGGAAGTGGCCGCCGCACGACTCGCGGCGGTGCAGGGCGTCGACGCACATCAGCTCGCCGAGCTCCATGAAGTCCACCACGCGTCCGGCGCGCTCGAGGGTCTGGTTGAAGTCCTCGTTCACACCGGTGACCTTGACGTCGCGCCAGAACTCCTCGCGGAGCTTGCGGATCAGGCCGATCGCCTTGATCAGGCCGGCCTCGGTGCGCTCCATGCCGCAGTACTCCCACATGATGTGGCCGAGCTCCTTGTGGAAGGAGTCGACCGTGCGGGTGCCGTTGACGGCCAGGAGCTTGTCGATCCGGTCCTTCACCGACGCCAACGCCTCGACCGCGGCCGGGTGGGTGTCGTCGAGCTTGTCGAACGGCGCACCGGCCAGGTAGTCGTTGATGGTGTTCGGCAGCACGAAGTAGCCGTCGGCCAGGCCCTGCATCAGGGCCGAGGCACCCAGGCGGTTCGCACCGTGGTCGGAGAAGTTGGCCTCACCGGTCACGTACAGGCCGGGCACGTTGCTCGACAGGTCGTAGTCGACCCACAGGCCGCCCATCGTGTAGTGCACGGCCGGGTAGATCCGCATCGGGGTCTCGTACGGGTCCTCGCCGGTGATCTGGGCGTACATGTCGAACAGGTTGCCGTAGCGGGCGGCGACGCCGTCCTTGCCGAGGCGGCTGATCGCGTCCGCGAAGTCGAGGTAGACGCCGCGGCGCACCTGGCGCTCCTGGCCGTCCTCGCCGATCTCCTTGACGGCCGGGCCGACGCCGCGGCCCTCGTCGCACATGTTCTTCGCCTGCCGGGACGCGATGTCACGCGGCACCAGGTTGCCGAACGCCGGGTAGATCCGCTCCAGGTAGTAGTCGCGGTCGGCCTCGGCGATCTGGCGCGGATCCTTGTCGCAGTCCTCGGCCCGCTTGGGCACCCAGATGCGTCCGTCGTTGCGCAGCGACTCCGACATCAGGGTGAGCTTCGACTGCGTCTCGCCGTGCACCGGGATGCAGGTCGGGTGGATCTGCGTGTAGCACGGGTTGCCGAAGTAGGCGCCCTTGCGGTGTGCACGCCAGTCGGCGGTCACGTTGCAGCCCATCGCGTTGGTCGACAGGAAGAACACGTTGCCGTAGCCGCCGGTGGCCAGCACAACGGCGTCGGCGAACCAGCTCTGGATCTGGCCGGTGACCATGTCACGGGTGACGATGCCGCGGGCCCGTCCGTCGGCCACGATCAGCTCGAGCATCTCGTGGCGGGTGTGCATCTTCACCGTCCCGGCGGCCACCTGGCGCTCCAGCGCCTGGTAGGCACCGATCAGCAGCTGCTGGCCGGTCTGGCCGCGGGCGTAGAACGTCCGCTGCACCTGGACGCCACCGAACGAGCGGTTGTCGAGCAGGCCGCCGTACTCACGGGCGAACGGGACGCCCTGCGCGACGCACTGGTCGATGATGTTCGCGCTGACCTCGGCCAGGCGGTACACGTTGGTCTCGCGGGCGCGGTAGTCGCCGCCCTTGACCGTGTCGTAGAACAGCCGGTGGGTCGAGTCGTTGTCGTTGCGGTAGTTCTTGGCCGCGTTGATGCCGCCCTGGGCGGCGATCGAGTGCGCCCGGCGGGGGCTGTCCTGGTAGCAGAAGTTCAGGACGTTGTAGCCGGCCTCACCGAGGCTCGCCGCGGCCGCGCCACCGGCGAGGCCGGTGCCGACGATGATCACGGTGAGCTTGCGGCGGTTGGCCGGGTTGACGAGCTTGGCCTCGAACTTGCGCTTGGACCACTTCTGCTCGATCGGGCCCGACGGCGCCTTGGTGTCCTTGATATCCGCACCGACGGTGAAGAAATCGGCCCCCGGCAGGGGCTTGGCCGCCTTCGTCGGAGCGGGCTTTTCGGTCGTGGTCGTCATCAGTGAATCCATCCGAAGAGAACAGCCACCGGCATGATCATGAAGCCGATGTAGAGGAGCAGGGCGACGGCCCAGGCGCAGCCGTTGAGGACCGCGCGGGCGGTGGCGCTGGTGTTGGCGCCCAGGGTCGCGAACGCGCTCCAGAAGCCGTGCCGGATGTGCATGCACACCGCCAGCATCCAGATCGCGTAGACGATGACCATCCACCAGATGCCGAACTCACCGATCACCATCGCGTAGGGGCTGCCGCCGTACGGGCCGGCGACCAGGGCCGCGTGGACGGTGAACTGCGCCAGGTGGAAGATCAGCAGGCCGGCCAGGATGATGCCGCCCCAGCGCATGGTGCGCGCCGAGTAGGTCTGGGCCAGCTTGCGCTTCGCCGCGTAGGTGGACGGGTTCGCCGCGAGGGCGCGCTTCCACAGCGTGGCGGCGGAGTACATGTGCAGCACGACGGCCGCCAGCAGCACCACGCGGAAGATCCAGATGAACCAGCCCTTGGGAACGAGCGGGTAGAGGATGCCACCGTCTTCGCTCTCGCCCTTCAGCCACTCCGCGTAGTGGTTGAAGGCCTCGGGCCCGATGAACATCTTGAGGTTGCCGAACATGTGCACCAGAAGGAAAGCGATCAGGATCAACCCGGTGACAGCCATCAAGGCTTTCAGCGCGACCGTTGATCGGAGGGCCCTCTGGTGAGGGGTAAGAGTCGTTGTCGCCACGGGTCCACACTAGTGAGAACCGGCCCCTGTTACTGACCGCGCAGGCCTTTCCGGGCAGGCTGGTCTCAGAGTTCGGACAGGGACTGGACGAAACGGCAATTCAGCGCATTTGAGCAATGCGGACGTTGCCTAATTGCGCCCTATTCGGGGGCGTCGAGGAGGTCCGGACGGCGCTCCGCGGTCCGTCGTCGGGACTGCTCCAGCCGCCACGCCGCGACCTGTCCGTGGTGGCCCGACAGCAGCACCGACGGCACCTCCAGACCCCGCCAGGTGGCCGGCTTGGTGTACACCGGGTACTCCAGCAGCCCGTCGAGGTCGGCGCCGTGGGACTCCTCCCGCAGCGACTCCGGGTTGCCCAGGACGCCGGGCAGCAGCCGCACCACGGCCTCGGTGATCGCCAGCGCGGCCACCTCGCCCCCGTTGAGCACGTAGTCGCCCAGGCTCACCTCGAGCACGTCCATGCGGGACGCGGCGTGCTCGGCCACCCGGGCGTCGATGCCCTCGTAGCGCCCGCAGGCGAACACCAGCCGGTCACGCCCGGCCAGCTCGTGCGCGAGCGCCTGGGTGAACGGGACGCCGGCCGGCGTCGGCACCACCAGCAGCGGGCGCGGGCCGCCGTCCGGGACGAGGGCGTCCAGCGCCTCGCCCCACGGCTCGGGCTTCATCACCATGCCGGCACCGCCGCCGTAGGGGGTGTCGTCGACGGTGCGGTGGCGGTCGTGGGTCCAGTCGCGCAGGTCGTGGACGCCGAGGTCGAGCAGCCCGGATTCGACCGCCTTGCCGACCAGCGAGAGCCGCAGCGGCGCGAAGTAGTCGGGGAAGATCGTGACGAGGTCAATCCGCATCGGGAAGCTCCTCCAACAGCCCGGGGATGGGGTCGATCACGACCCGTCCGCCGGCCGGGTCGACCTCGGGCACCAGCGCCGCCACGAACGGCACCAGCCGGTCGCCGGACGGCGTCCGCACCACCAGGAGGTCCTGCAGCGGCGGGTGCTCGACGGCGACCACCTCGCCCAGCGTGCGGCCGTCGGGGGCGACCGCGGTCAGTCCGACCAGTTCGGCGTCGTGGAACTCGTCCTCGCCGGTGGGTTCACCGATCCCGTCGGCCCACAGGTCGAGGCCGCGGAGCGCCTCGGCGTCCGTCCGGTCGGTGACGCCGGCGAACCAGACCACCAGGCGTCCCTGGGTGAAGCTGTGGCCGGCCACGGTCAGCGTGCGGCCGGCGGCCACCACGGTGCTCCCGGGGGCGAAACGTTCCTCGACGCTGTCGGTACGCGGGCGCACGCTCACCTGGCCACGCAGGCCGTGCGCGCGGCCGACGGTGCCGACGATCACCTGCTCCACGGGACCTCCTCAACGGCGGGACGGAAAAACGGAACCGTCCCCTCATCGGCCAGGGGTGGCCGAGAAGGGGACGGTTTCTGAGTGTCGTTCAGCGGCGACGGGACGGGCGGCGGTCGACATCGACGAAGTCGATGCGGACCTGCTCCCGGCCGGCCAGCGCGGCGATCACCGTGCGCAGGGCACCAGCGGTGCGTCCCTGGCGTCCGATGACCTTGCCGATGTCCTCGGGGTGGACCCGCACCTCGAGGGTGCGGACGCGGCCCCGGTCGGACTCGCGCACCCGGACGTCATCCGGGTTGGGCACCAGTCCACGAACCAGGTGTTCCAGCGCGTCGGCGAGCATGCTCAGGCCTCTTCGGTGGCCTCAGCCGGGGCCTCGACCTCGGCCTCGGGCTCAGCGGCCTTCTTCTTCGACCGCGAGATCGCCGCAGTGGCGGGCTCGCTGTCGGCCTCGGCGAGGGCGGCGTTGAACAGGGCCACCTTGTCCCGGGGAGCCGGCTGCGGCTCCAGCCCGGACGGCGAGGTGTCGCCACTGAACTTCTGCCAGTCACCGGTGCGCTTGAGCAGCGCGACGACGGCCTCGGTCGGCTGGGCGCCGACACCGAGCCAGTACTGCGCGCGCTCGGAATCGACGCGGATCACCGACGGGTCGTTCTTCGGGTGGTACAGCCCGATCTCCTCGATGGCCCGCCCGTCACGCTTGGTGCGGGAGTCCATGACGACGATGCGGTAGTGCGGGGAGCGGATCTTGCCGAGCCGCTTCAGGCGAATCTTGACAGCCACGTGTGTGGTTTCTCCTGTGGAAGATGGACCGGTGACGCCACCGGGCCGGACGGGTGAACGCCGGTGTCCGCTGTGGGGCAACGTCTGCCGGGTTCGGATGGATCCGCAACCGCCGGCGATGAGAGGGCGCCAACGGGCACAGATGCGTCGGACATTCTGCCAGAGCAGGGCCGGACGGCGCCAATGAGACGCTCGGCGACGCCCGGGGGTCGGCACGGCCGCGGACAACCCCGCCGTGTAGCCTGCCGGAATCATGTTCCAGCCAGGCGCCCGCCGTACCGGCTCCCGTAGCGGCTCCCGCACCGTGGTGGCGGGGTCGCTGGGCCTGCTCGGCCCGGCGTTCGTGGCCAGCGTCGCCTACGTCGACCCGGGCAACGTCGCGGCGAACCTGAGCGCCGGTTCGAACTACGGGTACACGCTGGTCTGGGTGCTGGTCGCGGCGTCGCTGATGGCCATGGTCATCCAGTACCAGTCGGCGAAGCTGGGGCTGGTCACCGGGCAGACCCTGCCGCAGGCGATGGCCGAACGCTTCGGCCGGCGCGGGCCCCGTCCCGCCCTGACGTTCGCCTACGGGCTCCAGGCGTTCGTGATCGCGATCGCGACCGACCTCGCCGAGGTGGTCGGCGGTGCGCTGGGGCTCTACCTGTTGTTCGGGCTGCCGCTGTGGGCGGGCAGCATCGTGGTCGGCGTGGTGGCGATCGTCCTGCTCTGGGTGCTGCGCGCCCGCGGCGAACGGGTCTTCGAGGCCGGCATCGGCGCGCTGCTGGCGGTGGTCGCCCTCGGGTTCGTCGGCGCGCTGTTCTTCCGTCCGCCCGACTGGGGCGCCACCGCCGCCGGGCTGTGGCCGGTCGTACCGTCCACGGACGCGTGGCCGCTGGTCGCGGCGATGCTGGGCGCCACGGTGATGCCGCACGCGATCTACCTGCACTCGGCGCTGGCGATCGACCGGCACCGGCCCGACGGCACCCTGACCGCCCCGGTCGGGAAGCTGCTGCGGATCCAGCGCTGGGACGTGGCCCTGGCCCTGCTGCTGTCGGGGTCGGTCAACATCTCGATGCTGCTGCTCGGCGCGGTCGCGCTGGCCGGCCACCCCGGCGACACCATCTCCTCGGCCCACGAGGCCCTCGGGCTCGAGCTGGGCGCGTGGCCCGCGGCGATTTTCGCCGTCGGCCTGCTGGCGTCCGGCATCGGCTCGGCCGTGGTCGGCACCCACGCCGGGTCCCGGATCCTGAAGGACCTGCACGTCTGGCAGGTCTCCCCCACCCTGCGCCGGGTGTTCACGATCGCGCCGGCCGTCCTGCTGCTGCTCACCGGCGTCCCGCCGACCGAGGTCCTGATCTGGAGCCAGGTGGTACTCAGCTTCGGCGTCGCGCTGGCCGCCGCGCCGCTCGCCGTGGTCACCGCCGACCCGCAGGTGATGGGCGAGCACGCCGAGCGTCCGGCACAGCGGGTGGTCAACTGGCTGGTCGTCGGCCTCGTCGTCGCGCTGAACGTCGTCGTCCTGTGGGTGGGGTTCGGGTAGCCACGCCCTCAGCGAACACCGGAACACCGCGGACGCCCCCGCGCGTTCGGGTGGCATGGCAGATTCCGAGGCGATGGACGCCTACTCGGCGGCCGTGGTGCGGGTGGCCCGGCAGGTGCTGCCGAGCGTGGCCAGCCTGCGGGTGCGCGGCTCCCGGGGCGAGGGTGCCGGGAGCGCCAGCGTCCTGACCGCCGACGGCTTCCTGCTCACCAGCGCCCACGTCGTCGAGGGCGCCGACCGGGCGACCGCCGAGTTCGCGGACGGCACCCAGACCCCGGTCGAGGTGACCGGGCGCGACCCGCTGTCCGACCTGGCCGTGCTGCGGGCGTCCGGCCCGGTGCCCGACCCGGTCGTGCTCGGGGACGCCGCCGGCCTCCAGGTCGGCCAGCTGGTGGTGGCGCTGGGCAACCCGTTGGGGCTGGCCGGCAGCGTCACCGCCGGCATCGTGTCCGGGCTCGGACGCTCGCTGCCCACCCAGCGCGGGCGGGTCGTCGACGAGGTGATCCAGACGGACGCGGCGCTCAACCCGGGCAACAGCGGCGGGGTGCTGGCCGACAGCGCCGGGCGCATGGTGGGCGTGAACACCGCGGTCGCCGGCGTCGGGCTCGGCCTGGCGGTGCCGATCAACTCCAGCACCCAGCGGATCATCGCGTCCCTGATGAACACCGGACGGGTCCGGCGCGCCTGGCTGGGCGTCGCCGCCGGACAGGCCCCGCTGCCGCCGCCGCTGGCCGCACGGCTGGGCCGGGCGAGCGGCCTGCGGGTCGCCCAGATCGTGCCCGGCAGCCCGGCGGCCGTCGCCGCGCTGAAGGTCGGCGACGTGGTGGTGGCCGTGGCCGGCGAGCCGATGGGCTCGGCCACCAGCCTCCAGCGCTGGATGGTCGAGGAAGCGATCGGGCGTCCGGTCGAGATCACGGTCTGGCGCAACGGCGCCCTGGTGGACGTCATCGCGGTGCCCAGCGAGCTCAGCGAGTGACCACGCGTCCGCGCAGGATCACCAGTTCGGGATGGCGGACGACGCCGACCTCGAGCCGCGGGTCGGCGGCGTAGACCACCAGGTCGGCCCAGGCGCCGTCGGCGACCGGCGGTGCGCCCAGCCAGGCGCGCGACCCCCAGGACGCCGCCCCCAGGGCGAACTCCGGCCCGCCCACCCCGGCGAGCAGCCCGATCTCGGTGCCGAGCACGCCGTGGCTGATCGTGCCGCCGGCGTCGGTGCCGGCGTAGACCGGCACCCCGGCGTCCCCCGCCGCCCCGATCGTGGCCAGCCGTCGGTCGTACAGCGCCCGCATGTGCGCGGCGTAGCGCGGGAACTTCGCCTCGCCCGCGTCGGCGAACGCCGGGAAGTTCTCCAGGTTGACCAGCGTCGGCACCAGCGCCACCCCGCGCTGCGCCATCAGCGCGATCGTGGCGTCGTCCAGCCCGGTGCCGTGCTCGATCCCGTCGATGCCGGCCCGCACGAGCTCGTGCACCGACTCCTCCCCGAAGCAGTGGGCGGTCACCCGGGCGCCGAGGTCGTGGGCGCGGGCGATGGCGGCCGCCGCCACGTCCGCCGGCCACAGCGGCGCGAGGTCGCCGGTGCTGCGGTCGATCCAGTCCCCGACGAGCTTCACCCAGCCGTCGCCGCGCAGCGCCTGCCGCGCCACCTCCTCGATCAGCTCGTCGGGCTCCACCTCGGCCGCGTAGTTGCGGATGTAGCGCTTGGGCCGGGCGATGTGGCGTCCGGCGCGGATGATCCGGGGCAGGTCGGGGCGGGCGTCGATCCAGTGGGTGTCGACCGGCGAGCCGGCGTCGCGGATCAGCAGGGTGCCCGCGTCCCGGTCGGTGCGGGCCTGCGCCTCGGCGACGTCGGCGGGCACCGCCCCGTCCGCGCCCAGGCCGACGTGGCAGTGGGCGTCCACCAGGCCGGGCAGGATCCACGCGTCCGAACAGACGGTGACCGCGTCGGCGACCGGCTCGGTGCGGATGACGCCGTCGGCGACCCACAGGTCGACCTGCTCACCGCCGGGCAGCAGGACGCCGTTCAGGTGCAGCCGTTCCGCCTCCGGTGGCCCTGGCGGTCCGGACGGGACCGCGGGGGCATGGCTGTGCCCGAAGAACTCGGGCTCCCCCAGCCCCGGCGGCGCGTGACCGGACATCCCTCGCGGCGCGTCCGGGCTAGCGGGGGCCGGTGTTCTTGGGGTTGAACAGGTTCTGCAGCTCCGGCGGCAGCTGGAACTCCCCCAGCGACTTCGCCAGCTCGGCGTCGCTGGGCACCTGCTGGCCGAACGCGGACGCGGCGGGCTGCGCGGGCAGCTGGGCGGCCGGGGCGCCGGCCCGCTTGGCCGGGTTGCCGGACACCTTGTTCGTGCCCTTCTTCTTCTTCGCCTGCTGCCTGGCCGCGGGACGCCGCGCGCCCGGCATGCCGGGCATGCCGCCGCCGGCCAGGCTCTGCATCATCTTGCGGGCGTCGAAGAAGCGGTTGACCAGGGAGTTCACGTCCGAGACCTTGGTGCCGGAGCCGGCCGCGATCCGGGCGCGGCGGGAGCCGTCCAGGATCTTCGGGTTGGTGCGCTCGGCGGGGGTCATCGAGTAGATGATCGCCTCGATCCGGTCGATCTCGCGTTCGTCGATGCCGGCGATCTGGTCCTTCATCTGGCCCATCCCGGGCATCATGCCGAGGATCTTGCTCAACGGGCCCATCCGGCGGACGGCCTGCATCTGCTGGAGGAAGTCGTCGAGGCCGAACTCGCCCTTGCCGGCGATCAGCTTCTGCGCGGCCTTCGCCGACTGCTCGGCGTCGAACGTCTTCTCGGCCTGCTCGATCAGCGTGAGCAGGTCGCCCATGCCGAGGATGCGGCTGGCCATGCGGTCGGGGTGGAAGGCGTCGAAGTCGCCGAGGCCCTCGCCGTTGGACGCGAACATGATCGGCTTGCCGGTGACCCGGGCGATCGACAGCGCAGCGCCGCCACGGGCGTCACCGTCCAGCTTGGAGAGCACGACGCCGTCGAAGCCGACACCGTCAGCGAAGGCCTGGGCGGTGTTGACCGCGTCCTGGCCGATCATGGCGTCGACGACGAACAGGATCTCGGTGGGGTTCACCGCGTCCCTGATGTCGGCGGCCTGCTGCATCAGCTCCGCGTCCACGCCGAGGCGTCCGGCGGTGTCGACGATGACCACGTCGTAGAGCTTGCTCATCGCCTGGAGGATCGAGTTGCGGGCCACCGCGACCGGGTCGCCGGTGCCGTTGCCGGGCTCCGGGGCGAACACGTGCACGCCCGCGCGCTCGCCCACCACCTGCAGCTGGGTGACCGCGTTCGGGCGCTGGAGGTCGGCGGCGACCAGCAGCGGCGAGTGGCCCTGGTCCTTCAGCCACTTGCCGAGCTTGCCGGCCAGCGTGGTCTTGCCGGAGCCCTGGAGGCCGGCCAGCATGATCACGGTCGGCGGACGCTTCGCGAACCGCAGCGGCCGCGCCTGGCCGCCGAGGATCGTGATCAGTTCCTCGTTGACGATCTTGATGATCTGCTGCCCGGGGTTCAGCGCGGCGCTCAGTTCGGCGCCGTGGGCCCGTTCGCGGACGTTGCCGATGAACTCCTTGACCACGGTGAGGTTGACGTCCGCCTCGAGCAGCGCCAGGCGGATCTCGCGCGCGGTCGCGTCGATGTCGGCGTCGGTCAGCCGGGTCTTGCCGCGCAGCCCGCGGAACGCGGCGGACAGGCGATCGGACAGGGTGTCGAACAAGGAATTACCTCACGCTCGGGAACGCGCGCCATCCTACCGGGACCGCTCCGCGCTCCCCACCCCGCCGACTTGGCTCCCCACCCCGCCGACTTGTCAGAACCTCATTGCGCCATAGCGCAACCAGTTTCTGACAAGTCGGGAGAGGGGGTCAGAGGAAGAGCTGGACGAGGACGAGGTCGAGCCAGCGGTCGAACTTGCGGCCCACCTCGGGCAGGCGGCCCACCTCGACGAAGCCCAGGGAGCGGTGCAGGTGCAGCGAGACCTCGTTGTCGGAGCTGAGTCCACCGATCAGGGCGTGGACGCCGTGGGCGCGGGCCGACTCGATCACCGCCACCAGCAGCGCCCGGCCGGTGCCGTGGCCCTGCGCGTCCGGGCGGACGTAGACGCTGTGCTCCATCGTGCCCGCGTAGCCGGCCTTGGGCCGGAACGGCCCGTAGGCGGAGTAGCCGAGGATCTCGCCGTCGGCGTCCGCGACCAGGATCGGGTGCCCGTGTTCGGCCTTGGTGGCGTACCACTCGGCGTGCTCCACCGGCGTCCAGGGCAGCAGGTCCCAGCTGGCGGTGGTGTGCACCACCGCGTCGTTGTAGATCTCCAGCAGGGCCGGCAGGTCCGCCGGGCGCGCGGGACGGATCCGCATCACGCCTCCTGGAGCAGCGCGTCCACGAAGCCCTCGGCGTCGAACGGGGCCAGGTCGTCGGGGCCCTCGCCCAGGCCGATCAGCTTCACCGGCACGCCGAGCTCGCGCTGCACCGGCACCACGATGCCGCCCTTCGCCGAGCCGTCCAGCTTGGACAGCACGATGCCGGTGACGTCCACCACCTCGGCGAACACCCGCGCCTGCGCGAGCCCGTTCTGGCCGGTGGTGGCGTCGATGACCAGCAGCACCTCGGTCACCGGGGCCTTGCGCTCGATCACCCGCTTGATCTTGCCGAGCTCGTCCATCAGGCCGGTCTTGGTGTGCAGGCGTCCCGCGGTGTCGACCACCACCACGTCCGCTCCGTCGGCGATCCCGGTCTCGACCGCGTCGAACGCGACGGACGCCGGGTCGCCGCCCTCCGGCCCCCGCACCACCGGGACGCCGACCCGCGACCCCCAGGTCTGCAGCTGGTCGGCGGCCGCCGCCCGGAAGGTGTCGGCGGCGGCCAGCACCACCGAGTGGCCCTCGGCCACCAGCACCCGGGACAGCTTGCCGATCGTGGTGGTCTTGCCGGTGCCGTTGACGCCGACGACCAGGACGACGCCCGGCAGCCCGTCGGCCCCGGTCACGTTCAGCGACCGGTCCGCGTCGGTGCCGACCAGCTTCAGCAGTTCGGCCCGCAGCACGCGGCGGGCCCGGTCGGGGTCGGAGACGGCGTCGATCGCCAGCTCCCGGCGCAGCGCGGTGATCAGCTCATCGGTGGGTCCCACGCCCAGGTCGGACGTGATCAGGGTCGCCTCCAGGTCGTCCCACGCCTCGGCATCCAGCCGGTCCGCGGCCAGCAGGCCCAGCAGGCCGCGGGCGAACGGGTTGGTGCTGGCGCTGAGCCGGCGCCGCAGCCGGGTGAGCCGGGACGCGGGCGGCTCGGGCTCCTCCAGCGCGGGCGCCACGGGCTCGGGCGCGACCGACTCGGGGGCGGCCTCCGCCGCCTGCTCCGGGGCGCCAGGGCTGGCCGGGGAGGCCGGCAGTTCCGGGGTCGGGGGTGCGGGGGGCAGGGCACGGCGCCGGCTGACGACGATCGTGACCGCGGCCACCACCAGGACGACGGCCACGGCCGCCATGAGGTACCAGAAGAAGAGATCCACGCGGTCATGGTAGGCAACCCGACCGGCTCCGGCGTGCGCGCGTCAGCGCGTGGGCGGCTCCGAGGCCGAACCGGCGCTGCGTGCCGAGGCGGCGCTGCGCGGGATCTCGTCGAAGAAGTCGACCAGGCCCTGCGGCGGTTCGGCGTCCCCGTTGAGGTGCCGGGCGGTGTTCGCCAGCACGTTCGCGACCTCGGGGGCCTTGTCGGCGAGACTGCCCCGCATGCCGACCGCGACGACCGCTATCACGCACAGCGCGATCGCGACGATCGCCACGGTGATGATCACGTAGGTCACAGTTGGAGGCCCTTCCGCCAAAGGTTCGACTTCATTATGCCTGACGCCCCTTGCCGCTCAGGAAATCCACCGGAGGCTCTCAGTCTTCCCTCAGACGCTGGCTGATCACGGCCGAGACCCCGTCGGCGCGCATGGTGACGCCGTACAGGGCGTCGGCGATCTCCATCGTCCGCTTCTGGTGGGTGATCACCAGCAGCTGGCTGTTCGCGCGCAGCTCCTCGTAGATCTCCAGCAGCCGGCCCAGGTTGGTGTCGTCGAGCGCGGCCTCGACCTCGTCGAGGATGTAGAACGGGCTCGGACGGGCCTTGAACAGCGCGACCAGGAAGGCGACCGCGACCAGCGAGCGCTCGCCGCCGGACAACAGCGACAGCCGCTTGACCTTCTTGCCGGCCGGACGCGCCTCCACCTCGACCCCGGTGGTCAGCCACTGGCCGGGCTCGGTCAGGACGAGGCGTCCCTCGCCCCCGGGGAACAGCCGCGAGAACGAGTCCTCGAACGCCTGCTCCACGTCGGCGTAGGCCGCGGCGAACACCTCCTGCACCCGGGTGTCGACGTCGGCGATGATGTCGCTGAGGTCGTCGCGGGTCTTGCGCAGGTCGGCCAGCTGCTCGGCCAGGAACGTGTGCCGCTCGCTGAGCGCGTCGAACTCCTCCAGCGCCAGCGGGTTCACCTTGCCGAGCACCGCGAGGTCGCGTTCGGCCGCCCGCAGCCGCTTCTCCTGCTCGGCCCGGACGTAGGGCACCGGGTCGGGATGGGGGTCGTCCTCGGCCAGCGGCGTCCCGTCGGGGTTCACCAGCACCGGCACCGGCTGGTCGGGGCCATACTCGCTGACCAGCGCCTCGTTCTCCAGCCCCAGCTCGGCCAGGGCCTTCTCGGCGAGCGCCTCGATCTTCATCTGCTGCTGGGCGCGGGCGAGCTCGTCGGCGTGGACGCTGTCCACCAGGCCCTCGAACGCCTTGGCCAGCTCACGGCCCCGCTGGCGGGCGGCCGTGAGGTCGGCCTCGGCCTCGGTGCGGCGCTGCTGGGCCAGGGTGCGCTCGGTCTCGGCGAGCGCCCGGGACGCGGCGATCCGCTCGGCCAGCCAGCCGGCGGCCGTCTGTACGGCGGCGGCCACCTCGGCCTCCCGGCGTAGCTGCTCACGGCGGGCGGCGGCCTTCGCGCGGGCGTCGCGTTCGGCACCGGCAGCGCGCAGCAGGCTCTCGGCGCGGCCGGCGAGCGCACGGGCGCGTTCCTCGACGGTGCGCAGGGCCAGCCGGGCGTCCATCTCGGCCGAGCGGGCCGCCCTGGCCTGCGCGGCGAGGTCGTCGCGCTCGGTCGGGTCGGCCTCGCTGAGCTCGGTCTGGGCGGACGCGAGCTCGAGGCGCGCCTCCAGTTCGCCGAGGCTGGCCAGCGCCTGCTCGCGGGCGGTGGCGGCGTTCTCGGCCGCGGCGGCCAGGCGTCCGGCCTCGGCCTGCGCCGAGCGGACGGTCTGGTTGAGCTCGCCGGCCTCCTCGGCGAGCGCGGCGTGCTCGGCGTCGGACTCGTGCAGCCGGGCCAGCGCGGCGTCCGACCGTTCCCTGGCCACGGCGAGCGTGCCCTGGGCCTCGGCGATCGCGAACCGCAGCCGTTCGGTCTCGGCCTGCGCGGCGCCGAGCCGGGTGTTGGCCTCGTCGAGCGCGGCCTGCACCTCCAGCAGCGACGGTTTCGCCGACGACCCGCCGGCCGCGAACCACGCGCTGAGCACGTCGCCGTCGGCGGTCACCGCGGTCACCTCCGGCAGCGCGGCGACCAGGCGGCGGCCCTCGGCGAGGTCGTCGACCACGGCCACCTTGAACAGCAGCCGCTCGATCGCCGGCCGCAGCGTCGCCGAGCACTCGATCATGCCGGCGGCATAGCGGGCCTGCCCGGGCAGCGCCGGCCAGGAACTGGTGTCGGGGCCGGACGGGCCGCCGAGCAGCAGTCCGGCCCGGCCCAGGTCCTCGGCCTTCAGGTGGTCGAAGGCGGCGACGGCCGCGTCCAGGCCGGTGACGGCCACCGCGTCCGCCGCCGAGCCGAGCGCGGCCGCGATGGCCACCTCGGCGCCGGCCGGGACGCTGATCAGCGCGGCCACCGACCCCAGCAGGCCGTCCAGCCGGTCGCCGGCGGCCATCAGTGCCGCGGTGCCGTCGCGGCGTTCGAGGCCCAGCGCGAGCGCCTCGGCCCGGGCTGCGGCGGCGCCGCGTTCGGCGGCGGCGACCCGTTCGGCCTCCTGGAGCTCCTCCAGCTGCCCGGCGGCGTACTCGGCGTCGGCCTCGGCAGCCTCGTAGGCGGCGTCGAGGCCGGTCTCGCCCGCGCTGAGGCCGGCGAGGCGGGTCTCGAGGTTCGCGAACTGGCGCCGGGCGCCCTCGGCCCGCTCCTCGGCCTCGGCGCGGGCGGTGGTCAGTCGTCCGATCTCGGCGCCGGCCGCCTCGGAGCGGCTGCGCAGCGTGTTCACCTCGCCGGTCAGTCGGGCCAGGCCCTCACGGCGGTCGGCGATCGCGCGCTGCTGGGCGGCGAACTGCTTCTCCGCCTCGGCCTGCCTGGTCTCGGCCGCCCCCCGCGCCTCGGTGGCCGCAGCGAGCGCCTGCGCCTTGGCGTCGACCTCGGCCTGGAGCTCGGCCTCGGCGCGACGCACCTCGGCCGCCTCCCGCTCGATGGCCTCGGGGTCGCGTCCGGGACGGTCCTCGGTGCCCACGCTCTCGGCGTTGCGGAGCCGCTCGCCCGCGATCGAGGCGGTGCTGGCCACCCGCTCGGCCAGCCCGGCCAGCGCGTACCAGGTCTCCTGGGCCGAGGTCAGCTGGGGCAGCGCGTCGCGCGCGGCGGCCTCGGCGACCTGTTCGGCCTGCCGGGCCCAGGAGAGTTCCTCCTCCAGTCGCAGCCGGCGCTGCTTGAGCTCGGCCTCCGCGGCCAGCTCGACCTCCAGCGCACCGGTCAGCGACACCAGGTCGTCGGCCAGCAGCCGCGCGCGGGCGTCGCGCAGGTCGGCCTGGATGACGGCCGCCTTGCGGGCGACCTCGGCCTGGCGTCCGAGCGGCTTGAGCTGGCGCCGGATCTCGCCCAACAGGTCGCTGAGCCGGTTGAGGTTGGCGGCGGTGGCCTCGAGCTTGCGCTCGGCCTTCTCCTTGCGCTTGCGGTGCTTGAGGACGCCGGCGGCCTCCTCGATGAAGCCGCGGCGGATCTCCGGCGTCGCCTGCAGGATCGAGTCGAGCTGGCCCTGGCCGACGATCACGTGCATCTCGCGGCCAATGCCGGAGTCGCTGAGCAGGTCCTGCACGTCCAGCAGGCGGGCGGGCGACCCGTTGATCGCGTACTCCGAGCCGCCGGAGCGGAACATCGTCCGGCTGATCGTCACCTCGGTGTAGTCGATCGGCAGCGCGCCGTCGGTGTTGTCGATGGTGAGCACGACCTCGGCGCGGCCCAGCGGCGCCCGCCCGGACGTGCCGGCGAAGATGACGTCCTCCATCTTGCCGCCGCGCAGGCTCTTGGCCCCCTGCTCCCCCATCACCCACGCGAGGGCGTCCACGACGTTGGACTTGCCCGAGCCGTTCGGCCCCACCACACAGGTGATGCCCGGTTCGAACACCAGCGTGGTGGTCGACGCGAACGACTTGAAGCCGCGCAGCGTGAGGCTCTTGAGGTACATCAGCGGCTCACACCAGGCTGGCGTGCTTGTTGCGGACGTGGCTGAAGGTCCACAGCTTGTTGACTACGAAGTTGATCGGCGTGGTGATCACGATCGTCAGCAGCTGCGACCAGTACTCGCGGGACTGCAACCCGGCGTTCTCGTGGAACCACGGTTCGGGAAGGTACACCGGCGACGTCGGGTTGGTGAAGGCGATCTTGATGAAGATACCGGCGATCGCCGCCGCGCTGCCGACCGCGAGGAACGGCCAGAACTCGTGGAACCACGGCGCCTTCGCGGTGTGCCGGAAGGTCCAGGAGCGGTTGAGCTGGAAGTTGAACACGTTGGCGACCAGGAAGCCCACGATCCACACCAGCGTGGTGAAGCGGACGTTGTACGGCGTACCGGGGATCGCCCAGACCACGCTCTGGGCGTTGATCGTGCCGCCGTTGGCCTTGTTCATCAGAATCGCGACCAGCATGTTGACCACCACGCCGGCCCCGCCGACGATCCCGAACTTCACGAACTGGCGCAGCGTGTTGTGCCACCGGTTTCGTGTGGGCGCGGGAGAGGTCACGAGGCGCAACCTTACCGGTCGCCGCCCACCCGGGCGGTACGCGGACGCCGCTGGCAGGCGCGGCACAGGGAGATTCGACCGACTCCTCGTCACGCGGAGGGCGCGATGTACTCGTGTTGCAGGTCTGTGACGCTCGCGATGTGGTCGAAGTCGTGGTCGGCGGTCAGCACCGTCGCGTCGTTGACGATGGCGTAGCCCGCGATGAGGATGTCGACCGCGCCGGCCGACCGGACGAGACCTGAACTCCACAGGGCCGTCTGGATGTCGAGCTGGATGTCGAGCACCAGCGACTCCTCCGGTGCGCGCTCCAGCGGGAAGCCGAGACTGATCCGCCCCCGGTACTGAAGGTGCTCCTCCGGTGTCCGGGCGCTGTGGCAGAACTCAAGCACCTGGGGCGGGCAGGTCACGAACAGATCCGCCGGCGCGCGCTCGATGCGCCGGAGCCGGGCGGTGATGCCGACATCTCCGGTGGCCAGTCTGGCCCACACCGAGTTGTCGACCAGGTAGTCGGTCACGAGCGGTGGGTCTGGCCTGCGGGGGCGGCCGGAGGATCGACGGGCGCGTCGACTTCGGTCGGCAGGTCGACCAGTTCCGCAATTCCGTCGATCATCGCGCCCTTCTGCTTGGAGGCGATGAGGCGACGGAGCGCAAGGTCGAGCACGGCACGATTCGACCGCTCACCGGTCAGCTCCCGGGCACGTTCGATCAGCTCCGGGTCCAGGTCGACACTCGTCATCGCCATGATGCGCTCCTCTCCCTTGTCATATGGTTGAGTATATGACGAGCGCGCGTTGCTCAGCGCTTTCGCTGGCAGGCGCGGCACAGGTAGCTCGAGCGGTTCATGAACGGCTCGCGGGCGACCGGACGTCCGCAGCGCAGGCACGGCAGCCCCTCGCGTCCATACACCGACAGCGACCGCCCGAAGTAGCCGGAGCTGCCGTTGACGTTCACGTACAGCGCGTCGAAGGACGTGCCGCCCTGCGCGAGCGCCTCGGCCATCACCTCGGTCGCGGCGTCCAGCAGGGCCACCGTCCGTGCCCGGGACAAGCCGTCGGCCGGCGTCTCGTAGTGCACCCGCGCCCGCCACAGGGACTCGTCGGCGTAGATGTTGCCGATGCCGGAGACCACGGTCTGGTTCAGCAGCACCCGCTTGATGCCGGAGCGCCGGCGGCGGATGTCGGCCACCAGGGCGGACCGGTCGAGTTCGGGGTCGAACAGGTCGCGGGCGATGTGCGCGACCTCGTCCGGGAGGTCGGCGCCGCCGGCGCTGAGCCACAGCCCGCCGAACATGCGCTGGTCGGCGAACCGCAGCTCGTCGCCGTCGTCGGCGAACGTGAACACCACCCGGCACTGCGGTGGCAGCGGGCTGCCGGGCGCGTCCAGCCGGAACTGTCCGCTCATGCCGAGGTGGGCCATCAGGGCGTCACCGTCGTCGAACGGGAGCCACAGGTACTTGCCGCGCCGGCGCGGCACGGCGAAGGTGCGCCCGGCCAACGTCCCGGCGAAGTCGTCGGGCCCGGGCGTGTGCCGGCGCACCGGACGCGGGTGCAGGACGGTGACGCGGTCGATCCGGCGTCCACCCACGGCGGCGGCCAGTCCGGACCGGACCACCTCCACCTCGGGGAGTTCAGGCATCAACCTGCCCGGTGATGGCCTCGAAGGCGTTCCTCGCGGCGCCCTGCTCGGCCTGCTTCTTCGACGTCCCGTTGCCCGCCGGGTAGGCCTGGTTGGCCACGATGGCCACCGCCTCGAACCGCTTGTCGTGGTCGGGGCCGGACTCGGTGACGCGGTAGCTCGGCGACCCGAGCTCGGTCTCGGCGGCGAGCTCCTGGAGACTGGTCTTCCAGTCCAGGCCCGCTCCCATCGCGGCGGCCTCCAGGACCAGTGGGTCGAACAGGTGGTGCACGAGGCGGTCGGCGGCGTCGCGTCCGGACGAGATCAGGACGGCGCCCAACAACGCCTCGAACGCGTCGGCGAGGATCGAGGACTTGTCGTGGCCGCCGGTGGAGACCTCGCCCTTGCCCAGCAGCAGCACGTCGCCCAGGTCGAGCGAGCGGGCCACGTCGGCCAGGCTGTGGGCGTTCACCACGGCGGCCCGCAGCTTTGCCAGCCGGCCCTCGGGGAGGTCGGGGAAGCTGCGGTAGAGGAACTCGGTGACGACCACGCCGAGCACGGCGTCACCGAGGAATTCGAGCCGTTCGTTGTGCGGCAGCCCGCCGTTCTCGTACGCGTACGAGCGGTGGGTCAGGGCAAGCGTCAGCAGCTGGGGATCGAGATCGATCTCCAGCTGCTCGATCAACGCGAGGACGCGGCCCTGGGCCGCCTCGGAACCGGACGTGGCCGGAGCCGGGCTCAGGGCTCGAGGATCTGCCGGCGCGCGGCGCGCGGGCCGTACTGGCCACACTCGGGGCAGGCGGTGTGCGGCAGGTGCTTGGCGCCGCAGGCCGCGTTGGCACAGGTCACCAGGGTCGGCGCGGAGGTCTTCCACTGGGAACGGCGGGCCCGCGTGTTGGCGCGGGACATTCTCCGCTTGGGAACGGCCACGGCGTTACTCCTTGTTCTTCGGTTCGTTCGTCGGTTCCGTCCACCCCGTCAGGCCCTGCCATCTCGGGTCGATGGCGTCGGCGTGGCTGTGGTCCTCCTCGTTGTTCAGGTTGGCCCCACAGTCGGGGCACAACCCTGCACAATCCGGACGGCACAGTGGCGTGAACGGCAGGTCGAGCACCACCGCGTCCCGCAGGACGGGCTCGAGGTCGATCAGTTCGCCCTCGATGCGCAAGGCCTCGGCATCGTCGAGTTCCTTCCCCGGGTAGCAGTACAGCTCCTGGAGGTCGACCTCCTCGGTCGCGGAGATCTCTTCCAGGCAGCGTGCACACGTACCCCGGAGCCGGACCACAGCGGTACCGGTGACCAGGACCCCCTCCACCACCGACTCCAACCTGAGGTCGAGGTCGACGGGTGAGCCGGGTGGCACCCCGATTACTTCGATGCCGAGATCCGCCGGCGCCTCCGCGACCCGGGTGACCTCCTTCAGCACACCTGCCCTGCGACTCAGTTCATGAGTGTCCAGGACGAGCCCGGATCGAGGGTCAGGCAGACGGGGAGGCACGACGGTTCCCTTCAGCAAGCGTCACGACAGCGTCATAACCAACGCAGAACTCTACCGTGAGCGGCGACCGGGAAACAAAACGGGTGCCCGGGGTCGCCGCCGGAGGGCCCTACTGGAGGCGCGGCAGTGCCTGGGTGGAGGTGTCGTCCAGGGACGACCGGCTGGCGAGCCGGTCGCGCATGGTGCGCACCTGGGACATGGTCTTCTGCAGGCCCGCCTCGAAGGAGGCGATCCGGGCGTCCACGTAGGCGTCGGCCTCCCGGCGCAGCGCCTCGGCGTCGGTCAGCGCCTTCGCCTCCAGCTGCGTGGCCTTCTGCCTGGCCAGCTCCATCACCGGGGTCTGGCCGGCCAGGAAGTGGGCCTTCTCCTCGGCCGAGGCGATGATCTGCCTGGCCTCGGCCTGCGCTCGCTCCAGCGTCTCCAGCGAGGTGGCGGTGACGCGTTGCGCCTCGCCCACGTCGTCGGCGAGCGCGCTGGTCGCCTGCTCGATCAGGCTGAGCGCCTCGGCCCGGTTCACCATGCAGGACGCCGACATCGGCACCGCCTTGGCACCCTCGACGAGCTGGCGCAGCTGCCGCAGGACCTCGTTCGTCCGTTCAACCATTGGCCTGCTCTCCTCCCTGCGACTTCTGGCGGATCCGCCGGGCGACCACCTCGGGTACGAAGGCGGAGACGTCGCCGCCGTAGGAGGCGACCTCGCGCACCATCGTGGACGACAGCGTGGACCAAACCGACGATGCGGGCAACATCACGGTCTCGACAGCGCCGATCGCTGCGTTCATGTGGGCCATCTGCAACTCGAAGTCGAAGTCCGACGCGAACCGGATGCCCTTCACCACCACCCCGGCGCCGTGCGCCCTGGCGAAGTCGACCAGCAGCCCGGACAGGGGCTCGGCGGTCACGTTCGCCAGCCCTGCTGTGGTCTCGCGGACCAGCTCCAGCCGCTCGTCCGGGGTGAACAGGTAGTGCTTGGCCGGGTTCTGGCCGACGCCGACGACGACCTCGTCGAACAGCGCGGCGGCGCGGGCGATCACGTCGAGGTGCCCGTGGGTGATCGGGTCGAACGATCCGGGACAGACCGCGATCATGCGCGGCCTCCGGTCGGGGTGTTCATTCCGGTGCCCTTCTGGCGAAGTACAGAGTGGTCTCACCGTAACGCCGATCCCAGCGCTCGGACAGTTCGGGGGGCCACGGCGGCGCGAGGTCTCGACTGGCCCTTTCGACCACGACCAGGCCGTCGGTGGCCACCCAGCGCTCGGCGACCGCCGCGAGCACCGGCGCCAGCCGCTCGCCGGACACCGCGTAGGGCGGGTCGGCCCACACCACGTCGAAGGGTGCCGGCGGGCGTCCGGCGACCACCTTCTCGACGGTCGCGGCGTGGACGGTGACCGCCAGCCCGGTGGCGTCCGCGTTGCCCCGGATGATCCGCGCGGTGGGCTGGTCGCTCTCCACCGCCCACACCGGCTCGGCGCCGCGGCTGGCGGCTTCCAGGGCCACGCCGCCGGACCCGGCGTACAGGTCGAGGAACCCGAGGCCGGCCAGCATGGTGTCGGCGGGCTCACCCAGGGTCCCCGCCCAGTCGGCGACCAGGGAGAACGCCGCCTCCCGCACCCGGTCGGAGGTGGGACGGGTGGCCGACGAGGACGGTGTGCGCAGCCGCTGCCCCTTGGCGCGGCCGGCGATGATCCTGGTCACCGGCTCAGAGTAGCCAGTTGCGCTGCCTCAGTTGCGCTCGAGCCAGTCGGGCGAGGCCAGCAGTTCGGTGGCGCGGATCGCGTCCACGAAGCCGGGGGTGTCCAGGTCGGGGTCGCGGGCAACACACTCGGCGGCGAGGTCGCGGGCGGTGGCGATGAGGTCGGCGTGCTCGAGGACGCGGAGCAGCCGCAGGCTCGACCGGCTGCCGGCCTGGCTGGCGCCGAGCACGTCACCCTCGCGCCGCTGCTCGAGGTCGAGCTCGGCCAGTTCGAACCCGTCCCTGGTGGCGGCGACCGCGTCCAGGCGGACGCGGGCCGGCTCACCGGCGGGAGCCCGGGTGACCAGCAGGCAGATGCCGGGGTGGGCGCCGCGGCCGATGCGTCCGCGCAGCTGGTGGAGCTGGGAGATGCCGAACTTGTCGGCGTCCCACACCACCATCATCGAGGCGTTCGGGACGTCGACGCCGACCTCGATCACGGTGGTCGCGACCAGCACGTCGAGGTCGCCGGCGGCGAAGGACCCCATCACCTCGTCCTTGGTGTCAGTGGGCAGCTGTCCGTGCAGTACGCCCACCCGGACGCCGGCCAGCGGCCCGGCGCGCAGCTCGTCGGCCAGCTCGACCACGCCCTTGTCCTCGCCCTGGCCACCGATCCGCGGCACCACGACGAACACCTGGCGGCCGGTGCCCACCTCCTCCCGCACCCGCTCCCAGGCACGGTCGACCCACTGCGGGCGGCTCGAGGCGTCCACCACCACGGTGCTCACGTCGGCGCGGCCGGCGGGCTGCTCGGTGAGGGTGGAGACGTCGAGGTCGCCGAAGATCGTCATGGCGACCGAGCGCGGGATGGGCGTGGCGGTGAGCACCAGCACGTGCGGACGGCTGGCCGCCTTGTCGGCCAGGACGGCACGCTGCTCGACCCCGAACCGGTGCTGCTCGTCGACGACGATCAGGCCGAGGTCGGCGAACTGGATACGGTCGGACAGCAGCGCGTGGGTGCCGATCACGATGCCAGCCTCCCCGCTCGCGGCGCGCAGCATCGCCGACTTCTTGGCCGCGGCCGGCAGCGAGCCGGTGAGCAGCACGACGTCGGTCGCGACGTCGGGGGTGCCGAGCATGCGGCCCTGGCCGAGGTCGCCGAGCAGGCTGCGGATGGTCTGGAAGTGCTGGGACGCGAGCACCTCGGTGGGCGCCAGCAGCGCGGCCTGGCCGCCGGCGTCGACCACGGCCAGCATCGCCCGCAGCGCGACCACGGTCTTGCCCGAACCCACCTCGCCCTGCAGCAGGCGCTGCATCGGGCGCGGCCGGGCCAGGTCGGCGAGGATCGCCTCGCTCACCTCGGCCTGCCCGGCCGTGAGGGTGAACGGCAGCCGGGCGTCGAAGGCGTCCAACAGCCCCCCGTCGATGCGGACGCGGGGCTGCGCGGGCCGGTTGGCGGCGTCCGCGCGGCGGTAGGCCATGGTGAGCTGGGTGGACATCGCCTCGTCGAAGCGCAGCCGGTCGGCGCCCTGCCCGGCCTCGCTGAGGTTCGCGGGATGGTGCACGGCGGCGAACGCGTCGGGCAGCGCCATCACGCCGGCCTTCTCGCGCAGCCAGGCCGGCCACGGGTCGTCCGCGCCGGACAGCGCCTGCAGGGCCAGCCGCGCGCACTCGGCGACCTTCCAGGTGGGGAGCTTGGCGGTGGCCGGGTACATGCCGACCAGCCCGCCGGTGGCGAGCGCGGCGATGCGCTCCTTCTCCTCGGAGGTGGCCACAATGCGGCCGGCCGCGTCCATCATGGCGAAGACCGGGTGGCTCATCTGGAGCTGGTTGCGGAAGCTGCCGACCTTGCCCACGAACACGCCCGCCACGCCCTCGCGCAGCTGCCGCTCCCACCACGACAGCAGGTGCGACTTGCCGAAGAACGTGGCGGTGAGCCGGCCGTGGCCGTCGCTGAGCAGCACCTCGAGCCGACCGGGACGGGCGGCGCGTCCGGGCGACCCGTGGGCCTCGTGGCGCGTGATGTCGGCGACCTTGGCGATGACGGCCACGTGTTCGCCCTCGACGAGCGTGGCGAGGTCGGTGAGCTCGGTGCCGGACAGGTAGCGGCGCGGGATGAACCGGAGCAGGTCGCCGACGGTCTGGATGCGCAGGCCGGCGAACTCCTTCGCCGTGCGGTCACCCAGGACGCTCGCCAGCGGCGCGGCCAGCTCGGCGTACAGCTGGGTCCGCCAGCCACTCAGCACCGCGTCCACGGTCAGTCAGCCTAGATCAGTAAGTCCAAGGGTGCGGACGGCGTGGCGTGCCCGGAGGTGGGTGAGGGTGTCCAAGAGTCGGTGTTG
>Ga0102832_1000617_pt1 | contig 46971 bp, 36 predicted proteins | sample EBPBio282013_DNA_FD_88942 | JGI IMG/M metagenome (GOLD analysis project Ga0102832, IMG submission 88942) | Wastewater treatment Type I Accumulibacter community from EBPR Bioreactor in Madison, WI, USA - Reactor 2_5/28/2013_ DNA (Illumina Assembly) | ecosystem: Engineered > Bioreactor > EBPR >...
ATTCCGACCACGCGGTATTCGAGGCAGTCGGGGGACAGCGCCGACGAGACGATGGTGGCGGTGTCCAGGGCGAATGTCGACGTGGCCGCGCTCAGCAGCAGCGAGGCGGCGGTGGCGCGCAGGCGCCGGCGTGCCAGCAGGAGGCTCATGGCTGCGTGCTCCGGTAGGCGTTGATGCGCGCGACGGCGCGGGACACGTCGGGCTCGCCGTAGACCACGTAGCGTCGATCGACCACCACGGCGGGAATCTTGGCGATGCCCAGTCCCCAGGCATCCGCGACACCTTGGTAGGCGTGGCCGATGCGGCGTTGAAGGGCCTCGCCGCCGTCATGCAACCGCTGCCGCACCAGGGCTGCAGCCTGTTGCGGGTCGGCCGGTAGGTGCGCGGCGAGTTCGACCTCGATGCGCGTGGCCTGGTCCAGCTCGATGATCCGCACGCCGGCCGGGGCCTGCACCGGATGACGGCTGTCGGTGACGACGAGCACATCGGCGGCTGCCGCGATGGAACCGAGCAGCGCGGCGCACAGTCCAGCGGCCAGCCTCGTGGCCAGGGGGCGCCGCGAGGCGGCAGGAAGGTTGAGGGAATGAGCCGGCATGTCGCGCCTCCGCGGAGTCGATGCAGACTCGTAGTCGAGCGCAACGCAGATCAGGGGACGACAAAGAAACCGAAACCGGTCAGTCCCGATTTCTCTGCGGGTCGGCGAAAGGAAACGGGAGCCAAGGGCTCCCGTGGTGATGACATGAATGCGCGTCGGCTGGTGCTGCTACAGCAAGCCGGCTTCGGCGAAGGAGTACGGGCTGCCCTTGCCGACGATGAAGTGATCCAGCACCCGGACATCGACGGTGGCCAGGGCACTCTTCAGCCGCTCGGTTATCGCACGATCAGCGGCCGAGGGCTCGGTGTTCCCCGAGGGGTGCTGATGCACCAGGATCAGCGCCGAAGCGTTGAGCGCCAGCGCACGCTGGACCACCACCCTCGGATACACGCTGGTCTGGTCGACCGTGCCCTTGAACAGCGGTTCATAGGCGAGTACCTGGTGCTGGTTGTCGAGAAACACGACGGCGAAGATTTCGTTCGGCTCCGCGACCAGTTTCAGGCGCAGGTAGTCGCGCACGGCGGCGGGACTACCCAGCGCCGGACCGGCCTTGAACACGCGGTTCTCCAGCAGGGTGATGGCCTGCCGGATGATCCAGTCTTCATGCTGGGCGGCGATCAGGGTGAGCGACTCCGGGCAGGAGTCGGCGATGACAAGAGACATGGCGAACCTCCAATGGATGAGATCGGAGGGCGCCTGCCCCTGGAGGGCAAACCCTCCTGGGGACGATGGGGATGGAACGGGTGACGAGCGGGCATCCACCACCGCGGATGCGGCGGCTGTTCGCGTCAAGGGATGCGATGCGAACGGGTTTCGATCAACGCGGACGAGCCGCGCCGCAGCCTTGAAGATCGATGGCTACCTGGGCATGTCACCGGCAACGCCGGCGGGCATGTCTGGGGAATGGGCGGGTTCGGCCACGGTCGTGTTGCCGGCGGCGAGCAGGTCGATGGCCGACAGCAAGGCATCGCCTTCGACGGGACCGTGCAGCAGGAGAGTCTTGCCGGACTCGCGGTCGCGCAGTTGCAGGGCCGGCGTGGCCGCGATGCCCTGCTGTGCCGCTTCCGCCGACTGGGCACGGATGACGGCATCGGGGCGATCGCTGTCGAGACAACCCTGCATGGCTGGCGTGAGGTCGGGATAGCGCAGGCCCTCCGGCAGGCCCTGGCCGTCGCCACGGGTGTTCGAGTAGAGCCACGCCACGGCCTGCCAGAACGTGGCATGTCCGCCCGTCTCGCCCGCGCACTCGGCCAGGCGTGCCCCGGCAGTCGCGGCCGGCTCGTGCATGGACAGCGGCAGGTGGTGCCACTGCCAGTTCACCTCGGGATGGGCGTCGATCCAGCGCTTGAGTTCGGGGAAGTAGGCCCGGCAGTACGGACACTCCAGGTCGGCGTAGCCGACCACCGTGAAGCGCGCATCGGCACGGCCATACAGCCAGGGCGGGCCAGCCGGTTTCGGCGCCTCGGACCCGGCGGCGGCCAGGGGCATGGACTCGGTTGCCGGATGCGGCGCGCGCAGCAGCATCCACCAGGCAACCGCAATCGTCACCACGATCAGCAGACCGATCCAGGGATGACGGCGGGCGAATGAGGGCAGGCGCATCGTGTCGCTCCCGTCAGGCCAACGTATCCAGCGCCAGCGGTTCGATGCCCCGCGCACGGTCGATCTTCTCGGCCACGCGGAAGGCGGCGTCCAGCTCGCTGATGCCGTGCTGCTGCATCAACTGGAAGCGTTCGGCCTTCTCTTCGGGCTCGGTCATCGCCATCGCCAGGTAGAGGCTGGGCGGCACGGCGCGGAACAGCACTTCCATCGACTTGGACAGGATGACGCCCTCGCTGAACTTGCCGGCCTCCTTGCGGGCCGAGAGCATCAGCGCCTTCTGCGAAGCGTTGAGTTCGCGGAAGCGCGCGATCTTCTCGACTTCATCGGGCGGCATCGACAGGCAGATCCACCACTCGATCATGTTGAGCATGGGCTCGGCCGCTTTCGGCAGGTCGTCCAGGTTCTGCGTGGCGAGCCAGAACCAGGCGCCGAGCTTGCGCCACATCTTGGTGATCTTGACCACGTAGGGCGCGAGCAGCGGGTTCTTCGTGATGATGTGGCCTTCGTCCGTCACGTTGATGATCGGGCGGCCCAGGAACTGGTCGCGCTCGGCGATGTTGTTGACGGTGTTGATGAGCGAGATGTAGGCAATCGAGAGTTGGGCGTTGTAGCCCTCGCGCGCGAAGGTGGCCAGGTCCACGATGGTGATGTCCGCCTCGGGCCACGGCGTGCCGGACCGGTCGAACATCTCGCCGTCCACGCCCTGGCAGAACATATCCATGGCGTCGGCCATCTCCAGCAGCCGTGCGCGCCGCATCTCCGGCAGCGTGGCGTCGCGGGCGCGCTCGCGCAGCGCGTCGCGCACATCGCGCGTGAGCACCGTGCGTTCGTCCGCCACGCAATGCTGGGCCGCATCGAGAATGCACTGGCGGATCAGGCTGCGGTCGGCGCGGGTCATGCGCGCTTCCTCCTTGTCCTCGCCGCCGGTGATCATCAGTCGTGCAGTGATCTCCAGCTCGCCGAGCACGTCGCGCTGCTCATCGCCTTCCACGGCCATGCCGGCATCGGCCTGGTCCTCGTCGAGCGCATCGGCGTCCAGCGTCTGTACCTGACTCGGCGTATCGACTAGGCGCCAGGCGTCGGCGAACGGAGCCAGACTGAGGCCCGCGCCCGGTGCGAGCTTCACCCGATGCACGGTGAGGCCTAGCCGTGCCGCGAAGTCGCCGAACAGGCCGAAGCTGTTGCCCGCCTCGACGATGAACAGGCGCGGCCGATAGATCGCCGTCACCTGATTCAGGATGTTGTTGAGCGTCGCGCTCTTGCCCGAACCCGTGGGGCCGAACAGGAACAGATGCGCGTTCATCTGCCGGTCGAGGCGGTTCAACGGATCGAAGGTGATCGGACCGCCGCCGCGGTTGAAGAACGTGATGCCCGGATGCCCCGTGCCCTGGCTGCGGCCCCAGACCGGCGCCAGGTTCGCCGCGTGTTGCGCGAACATGAGCTGGGTGTACCACTGGCGCTTGTCGGCAGCCGGATCGAACACGCACGGCAGCCAGCGCAGGTAACTGTTCAGCGGCGCCACCTCGTCCTCTTCGCGTACCGGTTGCAGGCCGGCGTTGAGCATCACGTTGACGAGCTGCAGGCCGCGCGCATCGAGCTGGGCCAGGTCGCGGCCGCGCAGGTAGAACGCCAGCGCGCCGCGATAGAGCTTGTGCGCGCTGCCGATCAGCCCGCGCGCCTGCTGCACGTCCTGCCGGGTCTGCTCCGAGGCCAGGGTCTCGCCGACGGCCTTCCTGGCGAGGTGGTTTAGGTGCGCCTCCAGCACGTCCTGGGGCGTGGCGACCAGCGTCAGGCACATCACCGTGTCCTCGGGCATCTGGTCGAACAGCGCGTTCATGGCATCGCCGCCCTTGCGCGTCTCGCCCGTCAGATGGCCGGTCACGGGTGGCGTGCGTAGGCGATCCATCACGATCACCCGATGCGGCATGCCGTCGAAGAACCACAGGCCGTTGGGCACGTCCGAACGGGGCTGGCCGAAGAACAGGCGTTGTGCGAAATCGGTGCCGCTTGCGAGTTCGATCTCGCCCTCCTCCCGCTCTTCCGGGTAGCGGGTCAGCGCGTAGAAGCGTTCCCGATCTTCGGCGGTGGCGCCGAGCAAAGTCGGATTCGGGTTGAACCAGCGCAGCAGCCAGGCGTGAATGTCCGCCGCGCCGAGACGCCGGGCTTTCACGCCGGCATTCGCCAGCCCGCCGGCGAGGCGGTCGCAGATCGTGGTCAGCGCCTGCTCGGGCGACTGGCCGCGCCGCGAGGTCGGGGTCGCGGACGTGCGGCGGTAGACCACCATGCGCACGCGCCGGACCTGGCCGCGCCACGGCAGGCGCGTCACCGTGGTGTCCTCGAACAGGCCCCCCGGCTTGGCGATGGCCCGCAGGTGATGGGCGAAGAAGCGCAGGTAGAAGTCGCTGAACGCGCTGCCCTGCGCACGCGGCTGCAGATAGTTCGCCAGGGAGCGCAGATAGTTGTCCCAGTCGGCCTCGTCCTGGGCGTAGAGCTGGACCACCCAGGGGTTGTCGTCCAACTCGTCGAAGGAGTCCTGCAGGGCGTTCTCCAGCGCATCGCGCGCCTGCCATAGCCAGGCCATCTCGCGGCCCTCGGTGCCGACCGGCGACAGCTCGAAGAAGGCCGCCACCGACTGGCCATCTTCCAGCAACATGCACTTGGTCCCGGGCAGGTACTCGACCCAGGGCAGCAAGTCCGCGAACGACGGCGCGACGCCATAGAGCGCATCGTGGTCGGCCTGGGTGGCCGGCCTGCGCCGGCCCCGGCCGAGCGCGCTGCCCGGCTCGGCGACACCCTTTGCCGCCAGCGCCGTTACGTGCCGTGCCCAGGCATCATCGGCTCCATCCACAGCGTCAGCAGGCGATGCATCGGGCTTGCGTGACCACGGCAGCGACCAGGCCATCAGTAGTCCTCCACGCGCTCGCCCGGCATCGCGTACTGCACGCGCTGGTAGAGCGGGAACACCGTGCTGTAGCCGGGCACCGGCACCGGGTCGGTGCCCGCCAGGTGCGGGAACACATACATCACCAGGTCGGGGTTCGGCAGGCGGTGGAACTGGCGGTAGATCTCGTTCTGCGCGGTACGGGTGTAGCGCGCCTGCACGCCGGGCGCCGCCCGCACATCGGCCTCGGCCAGCGGCCGGCGCAGGCCCTGGCGCGCGTCGAGCAGTTGCCGCGCGGCCTGGCCGCCGCCCGCGCTGCCGCCGGTCTCCCGATGCCAGATGTCGAGCATGGTGCTGTCGCCGTGCGGCAGCAGCTTCTCCTTGCTGGTGGCGCAGCCGCCGAGCAGGGTGGCCGCCAGCAGCACGGCGGCCGCGTCAATCCAGATCCGAGGCATGGGCTTCTCCGGTGCGGTGGTGGACCCGACGCCCCTTGGCGTCGTAGTCGATGTCGAGCGGCTGCTCCAGATGCACGGCCACCCTGGCGCCGGGCTGCACGTAGACCGCCGCGAAGGCCTGGCCGTAGAGCTTGTTGACCCAATCGGCCATGTCGCGCACGCCGCCCGCGAGGATGCGGCCCATCGCTTCGTTGCCGCTGATGCCGACGGTGCCCAGCGAGCCGTTGCTGTTGGCGACCACGGCCACGCTGCCGTTGTCGGACTTGATGAGCGAGGCCGCGCCGGCGCCGGCCGCGGTGATGAGCGCCTGGCTGCCCAGGTACTGCTGGGCGTTGCTGCGCCGCTCGCCGCTGACGCAGGGAATGCCGTAAGGGTCGCTGATCCAGCCCAGGCCGCCCTGGATGCTGGCGCCGTTGTGCCCCGAATTGCCGCCACTGCTACCGCCCTTGCTGCTGTCCTCCGGCACCATGCGGATGGTGCCGTCCTGGAACACGAACGTGACCGAGCGGATTTGCCCGCGCACGCACGAGAGCGTCCAGTCGCCCGAGGCCGTGCCGCTGACCACGGCGCCGGCCACGTCGGGGATGTCGATGCCGTTGGCCGTGAGGTTGTCCGGGCCGATCAGCACCTTGAACGGGTACGGGTCGTTGACGGTTCCGTCGATCGGCACGCGCCCGATCAGCGCCGTCATGGCAATCGACCCCATGAGCGTCGAGTTCGACGGCACGGTGTAGACAGCCTTCGTGGATGCGCCCACGGCGCGGCTGCCGACGTCGGCGACGGATTCCGCTGCGGCCGACAGGCTTTTCTGGGCCGGCCCGAAGCTCAGGGGAAAGCTCGGCTCCTTGCTGCCGTTCCTGGCGTCGACCTTGGCATCGTCGGGCTCGACCCACTGCGTGCCACCGACGCCACGGTCGAAGCGCTTGCCGTCACCCTCTTCCAGCCCCAGCCCGATGGGCAGGTCGGACGGGCCACCCTTGCCGGAAAGGCCGTCCAGTTGCCGCTGCAGATCCTGCAGCAGCCCCTGGGTCTGCTGCCTGTCGCTGGCCACCTGACTGCGCTCCTGCTCCAGGCGGTTGCGTTCGCCTTCCAGCGCGCTCTGGATGCGCTGGTCGATCGCGCTTTCCCGCGCACGCAGGCGCTCGTTCTCGGCCTTGTGCTGCTTGTTGTCGCCGAGCGCGCTCTGCAGCTCCGTGCGCAACTGCTTCACCTGGGCCACCAGCGTGGCGACGGTATCGCGCGGCGTGTCGCCTGCGATGCCCAGGGCTTTCATCTCCTCGGGGGTGAGCGTACTGGCCGCGCCCTTGGGGGCGGGCTGGCCGCCGGGGGCGCCGGAGAACAGTTTGACGCCGACGAACACCAGCAGCAGCGCCATCGGGATCAGCAGCCACTTGAGCAGCGGATTACTTTTCATCGCGCGCTCCTCCGGTCGAGCCGGCCGCGGCGGCCGGCGGCAGGTTCGCGCTGGCATCGATCGGGCTCAGCGCCGGCAGCAGCGACTCGGCCAGGCCGTGGCCGCGCGTGACCAGGTAGAGCACCGTGGTGTCGGACGGGGTGCCGGCCGGCCCCAGGTTGGGATGCTGGAAAGTCGCCGCCACGAAGTTCCCCTGCAAAGCGCGCGGGTCGAGGTCGAGCCAGCGCGCGGCGGTGTTGGTGAGCCGCACGGCCGTCACCCACTGGTCTTCCAGGCGCCACGCGGCCAATGCCCGCGCGTGTACCGGCAGCGTCGGCAGCAAGGTGTCCAGCGCGAGGTCGCGGCGCAGGTTCACGCGCCCGATGCCGGCGACCGGCTCGACGGTGCGCAGCGGCGCGTACAGGTTCTGTGCGGCATGGCGCGTCAGCACGACCGGTACCGGCGTTTCGCGCCGGGGAACGGATTTGTCTGCGGGCGCAATGGCCTGCTCGTCCGCGCCGCTTGCTGCACCGCCGCCGTAGCGCTTTGCGGGGGCTTCCGCTTCCACGATGCGCACCGGCTCCAGCGGCGCCTGGCCGTCCTTCGCCGGCTCGGCGGCGATGTCGAGCAGGATCAGCGCGCCGGATTCCACGTCCTGCAGTTGCAGCCGCGTGGGCGGAATCGGCTCGCTCGCCCGCAGATAGATCGCGCCGCCCGCACTCTGCACGCGCAGATGGTCGCCGACGCTGGCCGGCACGCCGACGCGCACATTGCGGTCGATGAAGACCACGCGCTCCTGGCCGACCACCAGCGGCACCGGCAGGGGCAGCCGCTCCCAGCGCAGGATTTCCACGGCCTGGCTGGCCGGCACGAAACCGAGGATCAGCAGGACGCCGGCCAGGGCCGACAAGGCAACGGGCTTCATGGGGAGTCTCCCTGCAGGTGGCCGGAGGCGTTGGCGGGCACGCCGGCCTGGGTCGGCGTCGGCGGCGTTTCGATGCGCTGGGGTGCGCTGGCGTAGCAGTCCAGCGCCAGGCCGAAGGGGTTGCGCTCGGGGTCGATGTCCAGCCGGACGACCTTGATGGGGTAGCGCACCAGGGCGCGCTTGACCTGCTCGGAGCCGTAGTATTCGTCCGCGCTCACGTCGAGCGTGACGATCCAATCGCGGTCGGAAACCGCCTTGACGCGCGTGGCCGGATCGTCGCCGTAGCCGCGGCCGGGAATCTCGTAGATGCCGCGCACGCGCTGACGCAGCTCGCCACTGGCGCGCCGGTACTCGTAGTCCTGTTGCAGAAAGGCCCGGCAGCTCGGCGTCAGGTAGGCCGACAGCGCGCGCAGGTTGCGCGGATAGTCTTCTTCGCCGTTCGTGGGCCAGCGCTGCACCTGCTGCCAGATGTAGAACGAGAAGGCATACACGCTCTCGGGCGGCACGTCCCACCACTTGCGCGTGCTGCCCGAGCGCAAGTCCGGCGGCACATGGATGGTGAGACTCTTCGGCGCACTCCACCAACCGAAGCCGAGCAGCAGCGCCACCACGAACAACGCGCCGGCCCCCAGACGCAGTGTCTTCACGTGCGCCTGCAGGTGCGCAACCTCGTTCTTGAAACGGCTCATGGCGCACCTCGATCGGTGTTGCGCCGGGTCGTCCAGCAGCCCGCGCGGGTGATGAGGCGCTGCCCGCCCAGGAGCGCCGCCAGCGCCGGATGCCGCAGGGCCAACCGCCATTGGAGCTGCCGGTACAGCCAGGTGTCGGGCCGGCCGCGCTTCTGTGCGCGCAGGAAACCACCGCCGACGAAGACGCCCAGCGCGATGCCGGCGACGATCAGCGTCGGCACCATGGCGATGCTGTGCGTGAGCCAGGCCAGCGGCAGGCCGAGCGCAAACCCGGCTGCGGCCGACAGGCCAGCGCAGATCCACAACTCGTCGGCGGTCAGCCCGCGCACGACCACCGGCTGGCGGTTCAGCCGGTGCGGCAGGAAGGTCACCAGCGTGTCGTGCGGGCTCTCCGAAGGGACAGTCATCGCTTGCCGCCCTTACAGCACGCCGGTGGCCTTGGTGAGCAGCCAGATACCGACCACCAGCAGGATCGCGCCCACGGCGACCGTCAGGCCGAACTGGCCCCAGGTGGCGCGGCCGGTGTGGATCTCCGAGTAGCGGGTGTAGGCGTGATAGCAGACACCGACGAACATCGAGGCGACCACGAGCAGCGCGATCAGCAGCACGATGTCGTAGCCGTAGTTCTGCAACGTCTGCAGGATGCCGCTGCCCTGGCCGCGCGAAGGGTCCTCCATGGTCGGCAGGCCCTGCGCGAAGGCCGACAGCGGCAGGCCCGCGAGCGCCAGCGGCAGCAGCGGTGCAACGATGCGGAACGGAATGCGATGGGATGTCGTTGGCGTGTTCATGGCGTATGGCCCTTCGTGACGGTCAGGAGAGGAGGAAGAAGGTCAGCACCAGGTACATCGCCACGAAGCGCACGACGACGGCGAGGAACTGACGTTCGGTGATGCGGTGCTCGGCCCAGCCGACGTAGGCGGTGCGCATGGCCCACACGCCCCACAGCAGCAACACGGCGAACACGAAGCCCAGCACCACGGCAGAGACGGCCGAAGGCGCAAATCCGCCGTTGGCCTGGAAGGCGGCGACCTGATCGGCAGAGGGCGTCATGGCGACGGCTCCTCGTCGTCGGCGCGGTCGCGGCGGACGTAGTCGCCGGCCAGCGGGACGGGATCGCGCGGCTGGGCGCGCTGGGGTACGAGGTAGTCCTGCAGGCCGGCGCGAACGCGCTTCAGGTCGGCACGCAGTCGGGCGTAGTCGAAGTGGTAGCGGGTGCGTTCCTGCGGAGCGGTATTGGCGGCGTGCTCGGCGAGGCTGTCGATCAGGTCGAGTTGGCGGGCGAGCGCGGCGAGCTGCTCACGCTCCGAGGCGAGGCTGTCGGCGGCCGATGCGGGCGATGCGCCGGCCAGCGCGATGGTCAGCGCCAAGGCCAGGGCCGGCACACGGCGGCAGGGAGTCGTCGGGTTGCCAAGGGGTGTCATCACGCCGTTCCGCATTCGTCTGGATGGCGGGATGCTGCGGCGTGAAGCTTGGGTGTGCCGCAAAGAATCGGAACGGGCGGTGCACCGGATTTGCCTCGATGGTTGGCGTAGCGCCGCTTCCGGACAAGGGCCGGGAGTCCAGGACCTGGCTGCTAGAGCAAGACGGGCCGGTCACTGATGTGGAAACCCTGCTGGCGCGGTGCGCCTACTTCTGTTCGCTGGCCGAGGTCGTCACCGCGGTGGCGGCTTGACGCGACGTGGCGCTCGCCCCCGTGGTGGGGCTATCCCCTCACGAACTGGATGACCTCGCGCCGGCGAACGGCGCATTTAGCTGTTCAGCATTGCACTAGTTTGCTCTACACTTGCCAGGATTGTCACCAACGCCTGTGCCACCCTCACTGGGTGAGGAAGCAATGAAAGACGAGCCCGGACAGATATTGACCCTCGATGAAGTGGCGGCCTACCTGAAGGTGGGCAAGCGCACGGTCTATCGCTTGGCGGCCGCCAAGAAGATTCCGGCCTTTAAGGTGGGCGGGATATGGCGCTTCCGGCAGGCGGACATCGACAGCTGGATCGCGGCTCAGTCGGAAAAGCCGGAGGCGAAATGAACGCCCACCGAGCCAAGCCTTCGAGGATGACTGCCTGATGGAGATCATCGACAACGTCAACCGCCTGCTCGGCGACGACCTCAAGCAAACGCTGAAGCCGGGTGCACGGCTGAAGGTCGCGGCGTCCTGCTTCTCGATGTACGCCTACGAGGCGCTGAAGGCGGAGCTGGAAAAGATCGAGGAACTGCACTTCATCTTCACCGCGCCCGCCTTCGTGACGGATGAGGTGACGGACAAGATTCGCCGTGAGCGCCGGGAGTTCCACATTCCCAAGCTCGACCGCGAGCGCAGCCTTTACGGCAGCGAGTTCGAGATTCAACTGCGTAACAAGCTCACGCAGCGCGCCATTGCCAAGGAGTGCGCGGACTGGCTGCAACGCAAGGCTAGGTTCCGCAGCAACCGCAGCAAGGCTCCGATGCAGCAGTTCGCCTGCGTGCAATCGGCCGAGGCCAGCGCCGCCTACCTCCCGTTGCATGGCTTCACTGCCGTCGATCTGGGCTACCAGCAAGGCAACGCCGTCTCTAACTTGGTCAACAAGATGGACGAGCCGAGCTTCACGGCCACCTACCTGAGCCTGTTCGATCAAATCTGGAACGACCCGGAAAAACTCGAAGACGTCACCGCGCAAATCTGCGATCACATTGCCTCGGTCTATCAGGAAAACTCGCCGGAGAGCATCTACTTCCTGATGCTCTACAACATCTTCAATGAGTTCCTCGACGACATCGACGAAGACGTCCTGCCCAACGACCGCACCGGCTATCAGGACACGCTGATCTGGAACAAGCTCTTCAACTACCAGAAGGATGCGGCCACCGGCATCATCAACAAGCTGGAAACCTACAGCGGCTGCATCCTCGCCGACAGCGTCGGCCTCGGCAAAACCTTCACCGCGCTCGCGGTGATCAAGTATTACGAGCTGCGCAACCGCTCGGTGTTGGTGCTGTGCCCGAAGAAGCTGGCGGACAACTGGCTCAACTACAACCGCAACCTCAAGACCAACATCTTCGCCCGCGACCGCTTCAGCTACGACGTGCTCTGCCACACCGACCTGAGCCGCACCAGCGGCGAATCATTCGGCACGCCGCTCAACCGCATCAACTGGGGCAACTACGACCTCGTCGTCATCGACGAGTCGCACAACTTCCGCAACAACGACGCCTTCAAGGACAAGGAAACCCGCTACCAGAAGCTGATGAACAAGGTCATCCGCGAGGGCGTGAAGACCAAAGTGCTGATGCTCTCCGCCACGCCGGTCAACAACCGCTTCACTGACCTGCGCAACCAGCTTGCACTGGCCTACGAGGGCGATTCCGAGAACCTCAGCAAGAAGCTGCGCACCAGCAAGTCGGTCGAGGAAGTCTTCCGCAACGCGCAGAAAGCCTTCAATGCGTGGTCGAAGCTGCCGCCGGAAGAGCGCACGCCGCGCGCAATTCTGGATGCGCTCGACTTCGACTTCTTCGAGCTACTGGACAGCGTCACCATCGCGCGCTCGCGCAGGCACATCCAGACCTTCTACGACACGAAGGACATCGGCCACTTCCCCGAACGCCGCAAACCGCTGTCGTTCCATCGGCCCTTGACCGAGCGGTCGGACGTGATGGGCTTCAACGAGATTTTCGGGCAACTGTCCAGCCTCAAGCTCGCCGTCTATGCCCCGGTCAGCTATATCCTGCCCAGCCGCCTGAGGAAGTACGAAGACCTTTACGACACCAAGATCGGCGGCAAGGGCACGCTTCGTCAGGTTGACCGCGAAAAGAGCTTGCAGGCCCTGATGACGGTCAACCTGCTCAAGCGACTGGAAAGCTCCGTCCAGTCGTTCCGGCTCACGCTGCAATCCCTGCAAGCCAACCACCAGAACACGCTGGCGAAGATCGCGGCCTTCAACCAGACCGGCGGCGCCGCCAGTGTTGGTGACCTGACCGAAGTGCTGGAAAGCATCGATGCCGAGGACGACGACCTGCTCGACGAGTTGGATCGGGGCGGCGACATCGGCGGCAAGGTCAAGATCAATCTGGCCGACATGGACTTGCCCTCTTGGGAGCACGACCTCAAGGTCGATCTCGCCAGCATCGAGGCGTTGCTGGCCTCAATGGCGAAGATCACGCCCGACAACGACGCCAAGCTCCAGCACCTCAAAGCCCATGTGCTGGAGAAGATCGCCAACCCCATCAACCCGGGCAACAAGAAGGTGCTGATCTTCACCGCCTTTGCCGACACGGCGGATTATCTCTACGCCAACCTCGCGCCCGAGCTGCTGGCTAGCCAGCAACTGCACACCGGCAAGGTCACCGGCAGTGATCGGCCCAAGACCACCTTGCCCAAGACGTATGACTTTCAGGAACTGTTGACGCTGTTCTCGCCGCGTTCGAAGGAAAAGGCCATCGTCCTGCCCAACGAACCGGCGGAAATTGACCTGCTTATCGGCACGGACTGCATCTCCGAAGGCCAGAACCTTCAGGACTGCGATTACCTCATCAACTACGACATCCACTGGAACCCGGTGCGCATCATCCAGCGGTTCGGGCGCGTGGATCGCATCGGCTCGCCCAACCACAGCATCCAGTTGGTGAACTACTGGCCAGACATTTCGCTGGACGAATACATCAACCTCAAGGAGCGCGTCGAGAACCGGATGATGATCGTGGACGTCACCGCCACGGGCGACGACAACGTCATCTCCGCGCAGGCCAACGACGTGTCCTACCGCAAGGAGCAACTGCGTCGCCTGCAAGAGGAAGTCATCGAGCTGGAAGACCTGAAGACCGGCGTCTCCATCACCGACCTGGGCCTCAACGACTTCCGCATGGACTTGCTGAACTACGTCAAGACCCACGGCGAACTCGACAAATCCCCCAACGGCCTGCACGCCGTCGTGCCTGCGAACGCCGATCTGGGCCTCGCGCCCGGCGTGATCTTCACGCTGCGCAACCGCAATTCGGGCGTGAACCCGCCCGCGCACCTGCCGCAGCACAACCGCCTGCATCCGTACTACCTCATCTACATCAACAACAATGGCGAGGTCGTCCACGACCACACCGAGGTCAAGCGCCTGCTCGACCTGACCCGCTCGTGCTGCAAGGGACAGGCGGAGCCGATGATCGACGCCTGCCATCGCTTCAATAAGACCACGGCGGACGGCCGCAAGATGCAGCCGTATTCCGACCTGTTGAACATGGCCATTCGCTCGATGATCGAGGTCAAGGAAGAGAAAGACCTCGACAGCCTGTTCACCGGCGGCAAGACCACGGCGCTCACGCACACCATCAAGGGGCTGGACGACTTCGAGCTGATCGCCTTTTTGGTGATACAGGAGGCCGGATGACCCAGCCCAGCCCGGCGCCACAGCACCCGGCCTTCATCGTCTATCCCGCGCAGGCCGCCTTCGGCCGCACGCTGCCCAAAAACAAGGTGTACGAGCACAGCGGAGCCAACACCCGGCTGAAAGACCTGTTCGTCAGGCAGGTGGAGCAGATCGTCTGGGCGTTCAAGCTGGCACCGGAAACGATCAATCTTCTTGCTTCACCCGGCGTGCCGGAGATTCAGGTCTTCAGCCTCCAGCTCAAAACGCCGGAACTACACCGCGATGTGCTGCGCTGCATCGACGGGGCCATCCCGTTCCCCATCCTGTTCGAGCTGGCGTTCGAGGGCAAAACGCAGGTGCTCGCGGCCTACAAGCGACCGAACGAATCCGACGCCAGCCGCTGGGTGCTCTCGGACTACTTTGCGACGGACTGGCTGCCGGTCGATTGCCAGCGCACCGCCATGCCCGTTGCCCTGCACATGGGCGGTCTGTACGAGCAACTGCTGTACCGCCTGATTCCCTTGCCCGCGCGGCCGCAGGAGACGCTGGCTGAACTGGTGGCGCGCGTGGAGCAGGCGCAGGCCAAGCAGCGCGAGTTGGACAAGACCACGGCGCGGCTGGAGAAGGAAAAGCAGTTCAACCGCAAGGTGGAAATCAATGCCTCTGTGCGGAGGTTGAAAACCGAATTTGAGGCGCTGACCAAATGAACCAGAACTCAACACCGAATGCCGACAAACAGCCCTCTGAAAAGGAAGAACTGCCGAACATCGTCAAAGTGCGCGATGACCGCTTCCTCAGCGGGCGTGAATTGAGGAGCGTAGGCGTATGACGACGGAAGCACAGGCGCTCGCCGATATTCTTGCGTGGTCTGCTAATAGTTCCACTCCCGACTGGCAGCGCGACGCACTGCGCCGACTTGCAACGCAAGCGGCCCTGGAGCCGGCCGAGATCGACGAGTTGGCTTCCATCTGCAAGGGCGACATTCCGGCGGTCCCGCTGGAGGCGGGGCACCTTCGCGGCCCGAGCCGCGATCAGGGGGAAGTCTATCTGCGGCAAATGCATGGAGTCCGGCATGTCAACGCCCTGGCTCCCGACCAACGGCTGACGCTCCACCGTGTCGGTTTGACGATCATCTATGGTGACAACGGATCGGGAAAATCCGGCTACGCGCGGATTCTCAAGAAGGTGTGTCGCGCCCGTATGCCTGGCCGAGCCGAGGAAATCGCGCCCGACATCTATGACGTTGCGCCAGGCACGCCGAGCGCCACGATTGAATACGCGATCAGCGGCCAGAACCGCACTTGCGCTTGGCAGCTTGGTCAGGCTGCCGACACCGCGCTTTCAGGCATCAGTGTGTTCGATTCCCGCACCGCGAACGTCCACGTTGACGATACGAATGACGTGGCTTACACGCCGTTTCCGCTCAAACTGCTGGGTGCGCTGGCGCAGCTCTGTAAGTCGGTCAAGGACAAGCTGGCGGCCGAGATTGCGCAGATAAAGGCGCAAACGCCAGAGGCGATCAGGACGCCGGCATGCAGCAGGGACACAGCGGTTGGCAGGCTCATGGCCCGGCTCACCGCCAACACTGCGCCGGCGACGGTCGAAGCGTTGGCCACGCTCACGCAAGCAGAGCAAGACCGATGGGCGCAGCTCACGGCGGACCTGGCTGGTGATCCGGCTCGCGCGGCGCGCCAGCTTGTGGCGTTGAAGACCAAGGTTGATGGGCACGTTGCGCGCCTGGATCGGCTATTTGCTTCAATCAGCGACGATACCGCCAATAACCTGCGCCGCCTTGCCGTTGATAGCGATGCCGCGCGCCGGGCGGCAGAAGCTGCTTCCAGTGCGCTTTTCCGCGACGAACCGTTGCCGCAGATTGGGTCGGAGGTTTGGCAGGCGCTATGGGCCAGTGCCCGAGCATTTTCTGACGCGGAAGCCTATCCCGAACGGCGATTCCCCGTGACGGACCCCGGCACCGTATGCGTGCTTTGCCAGCAGGAATTGACGCCCGTCGCTGCTGACCGCCTCAATCGCTTCGAGGCTTTTGTGCGCGACGACAGCCAGCAACGTGCCGCCGCTGCGCGCGTCGCATACGACAGGGCGCTGGCAACGTTCAAGGGTGAGGCTGTTTCGTTGACCGAGCTGGCGAACATTGTGGCAACCGTCCGCGACGAACTGCGCCAGGATGCCTTGGCGATGGAGATCAGGGGCGCGACCCTTCGCGCCCTGTGGCGTCATCGCCAGATCAGGCGACGCCACGCAAATCCAAGCGCCGCTATTGACGTGCCCGTTACGGAATATTCGCGTCAGGCGCTGGTCGATCAAGCAGCGGGCATTGAGACTCGGGCGAACGCCCTTGCCGCAGAGGCTGGCTCTCCAGCTCGCGCCGCCTTGCTTACCGAAAGGGCCGAGCTTGTGGATCGGCAATGGCTTGGTGGCATCAAAGCCGATGTTCTCGCCGAAATCGAACGCCAGAAGAAAATCGCACTGCTTGAGACGGCCCAGCGGGACACTGCTACCAACCGCGTCACCACAAAGAGCACCGAGATCGCTCAGGCTTTGGTGACGGACGCGCTACGCGCGCAATTTGCTCGCGAGGTGGCGAGCTTCGAGATTGCTGGCCTCGCTGTGGAGCTTCGACAGCAAAACAGCGTTCAGGGCATCCCTCGCTTCAAGGTCGCACTTACACGGAAGCCCACGGCTGCGGTGGGACAGGTTTTGAGCGAAGGCGAGCATCGCTGCGTTGCCTTGGCCGCGTTCATGGCCGAACTCGCCACCACCGAAAACAAGTCCGGCATCGTCTTTGACGATCCCGTTTCCTCGCTCGACCACATGCACCGGGAGGCTGTAGCTAAACGCCTGGTTGCTGAGGCCGCTCATCGCCAGGTCATCGTCTTCACTCATGACCTGGCGTTCCTGTTCGAGTTGAATCGCGCGGCTGACGATGCGCAGCCAAAGCCGCCGGTTTCGATTAGCTCCATCAGCCGGGGTGCTGACAAGGCAGGCTTCTGCCGCAGCGAGCCGCCATTCAAAGCGCGTCGGGTCAGTGACATCACCACAAGCCTGAGCAATCAGCTTGCGGGTGAACGCTACCATTTCGAGCAAGGCAATCACGACGAGTGGCGAAAGTCCGTCAAATCCATCGCCGCAACGTTGCGCGATACGTGGGAGATCGCGGTTGAAGAAGCTGTCGGGCACGTCATCCGGCGACTGTCCAACGAAGTGAAGACGCCTGGCTTGGTCAAGCTGACCGCGATCACGGTTCCCGACTGCGAGGCCATGCGGGACGGATTTGGTCGCTGTTCTGAACTGCTACATAGTGCCGCCGCAGCGTTGAACCGCCCGCTGCCGAGGCCAGAAGCACTGACGGCAGAGATTGATGCGTTGGCGGCCTGGGCGGACAGCCTTCGGCAGCGTCAGGGCGCTACGAGGTTGCCCTGAGCCCTTGATGGGATTGTTTGCGTAATCGCCCGTCTCATTCCAACGAATCTGAATACTTTCTGAGAACTGCAAATGGATAAGTTAAAAATGCACTCGCCCAACCTGACCGAAGACAACATCGCGCGCATCCGCGAGATGTTCCCGGGTTGCGTGACCGAGGCACGGGGCGAGGACGGCAGCGTCACGCTGGCGGTGGACTTCGACCAGCTCAAGCAGGAGCTTTCGGCATCCATCGTCGAAGGCCCTCAAGAACGTTACCACCTGAACTGGCCGGGCAAGCGCGAGGCGCTGCTGACGGCCAACGCGCCCATCGCCAAAACCCTGCGCCCGGTACGCGACGAGAGCGTGGACTTCGATACGACGAAGAACCTGTTCATCGAAGGCGACAACCTGGAGGCGTTGAAGCTTTTGCAGGAGACGTATCTGGGTAAGGTGAAGCTGATCTACCTTGATCCCCCGTACAACCGCAAGAAAGGAAACAATCTTGTCTACCGGGATGATTTTGTTGGCAATACCTACGAATACCTGACTCAAAGCAATCAGTCAGACGAGCAAGGCAACCGGCTCGTTGCCAACACTGAAGCCAATGGCCGGTTCCATTCGGACTGGCTCGGAATGATGTATCAGCGGCTTCGCGTAGCGCGCAATCTCATGGCACCGGCTGGCGTCATTGCGATCTCCATTGACGACGCAGAAACCGCCAATGCGCTGCACCTGTGCTACGAGGTTTTTGGCGAGTCGAACTTCCTCGGAACCTTGATTTGGAAGAACGCCACCGACAACAACCCAAGCAACATCGCTGTCGAACACGAGAGCATCCACGTCTTTGCTAGAAGCAAGACTGACCTTGAGGGCGTATGGAAAAGTTCGGTCTCCGACATCAAGGAAGTTCTCGTCAAGATTGGTAATGAACTGATCGCGAAGCATCCCAGTGACGCCGGGCGGCTACAGGCCGCCTACACCGAGTGGTATCGCGAGAACAAGGATCAGCTCGGCCCATTGGCGGATTACAAGTTCATCGACAAAACCGGGGTTTATGCAGGAAGTCGTAGTGTTCACAACCCTGGCAAGGAAGGCTATCGGTATGACGTGCTTCATCCGACGACCAAGAGGCCGTGCAAGCAACCGCTAATGGGATATAGATTTCCCGAAGAAACCATGAAGCGGCTGCTTGACCAGAAGAAGGTTCTGTTCGGTGAGGACGAAAGCAAGCTCATCGAATTGAAGGCGTATGCCTACGAATTCGAGGACAAATTGTCCAGCGTGTTCGATCTCGATGGACGGTCTGGCGCATACGACCTGAGAACTCTCTTTCCAGAGGGCAAGAAGGTCTTCTCGAACCCCAAGCCCGTCTTACTGATGGAGCGGCTCATCTCCTTCATGACCGGGCCGAAAGACATCTGCCTTGACCTGTTCGCCGGGTCTTCAACACTGGCTCACGCGACGATGGAAATCAGCCGCCGTGATGGCAGCAATCGCCGATTCATCAGCGTGCAGTACCCCGAAGAAATCGGGCAGGACAGCAAGGATGCAAAGGAGGCATTTCAATTCTGCATGCAAGTTGGCCTGAAACCGCTCATTTCAGAAATCTCGAAGGAACGAACCCGCCGCGCAGGTGTGGCGTTGCGTAGCAAGGAAGGCGCGCAAGAGTGGAACCGTGATGTTGGCTTCCGCGTCCTCAAGATCGACACCTCGAACATGGCAGATGTCTATTACGCGCCCGATGCTCTTGCGAAGGAAAACCTGGGCCTGTTCGTGGACAACATCAAGCCCGACCGTACGCCGGAAGACCTGCTCTTTCAGGTGATGCTGGATTGGGGCGTTGACCTCGCCTTGCCCATCGAGAAGAAGGCCATCCAAGGCAAGGACGTGTTCTTCGTGGACGGCAACGCGCTGGCCGCCTGCTTCGACGCCCACAGCGGTGTGGATGAAGCCTTCGTCAAGGAGCTGGCCACGCACAAGCCCCTGCGCGTGGTGTTCCGCGACGCGGGGTTCAAGGACAGCGCGGTCAAGATCAACGTGGAGCAGATCTTCAAGCTGCTATCGCCCGCCACCGAAGTCAAGAGCATCTGAGGGGAAGGGCGATGAAACTGAAGTTCAAGACTCAGGCCTACCAGACCGCCGCCGTGCAGACCGTGGTGGACTGCTTCAAGGGGCAGCCGCTCGCATCGAGCGAGGCGATCAGCTACCGCATCGATCCCGGCAAGGCCAAGAAGGGAATCGACGATCTGTTCACGGAGGCCGGGTTTAAGAACGCCGATCTCGTGCTCTCGGACACGGCCCTGCTGGACAACATCCATCAGGTGCAGCGGTCGCAAAACCTGCCCATCTCCGATGCGCTGGTCAAGACCAAGGTCGCTCGCGTCAACCTCGACATCGAGATGGAGACCGGCACGGGCAAGACCTACTGCTACATCAAGACCCTCTTCGAGCTGAACAAACAGTACGGCTGGAGCAAGTTCATCATTGTCGTACCCAGCATCGCTATCCGCGAGGGCGTGGCGAAGTCGCTGGAGATCACCGCCGAGCACTTCTTGGAGAGCTATCAGAAGAAAGCGCGCTTCTTCATCTACAACTCCAAGCAGTTGCACCATCTGGAGAGTTTCTCGTCGGATGCGGGCATCAACGTGATGGTCATCAACGTGCAGGCGTTCGCCTCGCGCGGGGCGGACAACCGCCGCATCTACGACGTGCTGGACGACTTTCAGTCGCGCAAGCCCATCGACGTGATCAGCGCCAACCGGCCCATTCTGATTCTGGACGAGCCGCAGAAAATGGAAGGCACGCAGACGCTGAAGTCGCTGGAGGAGTTCAAGGCGCTGATGGTGCTGCGCTACTCCGCCACCCACAAGACCACGCACAACAAGATCCACCGACTGGACGCGCTGGACGCCTACAACCAGAAGCTGGTGAAGAAGATCGCCGTGCGCGGCATCGCGGTGAAGGGGTTGGCGGGCACCAACGCCTACCTGTATCTGCAATCCATCGACATTTCCACCAAGAAGCCGCCCGAGGCGCGCGTGGAGTTGGAGCGTAAGCTTGCCAATGGCGACATCAGGCCCGTGGTGCGCAAGATCGGCAAGGGCGACAACCTGTTCGACCTGTCGGGCGGACTGGATCAGTACCGCAACTACGTTGTGGCGGACATCAATGCCAACACCGACACGCTGAGCTTCACCAATGGCGTCGAACTGGTGGTTGGCGACGCCACGGGCGATGTGAATGAACCGGCGCTGCGCCGCATCCAGATTCGAGAGGCAGTCAAGGCGCACTTTGACAAGGAACAGGCGCTGTTCCAACAGGGCGTGAAGGTGCTGACCCTGTTCTTCATCGATGAAGTGGCCAAGTACCGCGACTACGCGGCGGCGGATGAAAAAGGCGAGTACGCCCGCATCTTCGAGGAGGAATACACCCAGTACCTGAACGAGATGCTCGACCTGGATGAGACGGCCTACGTCAAATACCTGAAGGGCATTGCGGCGGACAAGACCCACAGCGGCTACTTCTCCATCGACAAGAAGAGCAAACGGCAGGTGGATTCGGACGTGGCGGCGCGCGGCGAGAACGCGGGGCTGTCTGATGACGTGGACGCCTATGACCTGATCCTGAAGGACAAGGAACGGCTGCTGTCGCTCACCGAGCCGGTGCGCTTCATCTTCTCGCACTCGGCGCTGCGGGAGGGCTGGGACAACCCGAATGTGTTCGTCATCTGCGCGCTCAAGCACAGTGACAACACCATTTCACGCCGGCAGGAGGTGGGGCGTGGCCTGCGCCTGTCGGTCAACCAGCAAGGCGACCGGATGGATCACCCGGCCATCGTCCACGACGTGAACATCCTGACCGTGGTAGCCAGCGAGAGCTACAAGGACTTCGTGGCGGCGCTGCAAAAGGACATCAGCGATTCCCTGTCCGCCCGGCCAAGGGTGGCGAACGAGGACTATTTCACCGGCAAGGTGCTCAAGACGCCGGCCGGCGACGTACAGGTCACGCCGCAATTGGCGAAGCAAATCTACCGTTATCTGGTCAAGAACGACTACACCGACGATTCGGATCGGATCGCAGGCACGTATCACGATGCCAAGAAGGCCGGAACGCTGGCCGACCTGCCAGACGACTTGAAGCCGCACGCCGAGCAGGTGTTCCAGCTCATCGACAGCGTGTTCAGTGCCAGCCAGTTGCCCGACATCGGCGACGACCGCCGTCCGAAGAAGAACCCACTCAATGCGAACTTCGAGAAGCAGGAGTTCAAGGCGCTGTGGAGCCGCATCAATCGCAAGGCTGCGTACAGCGTCGAGTTCGACTCGGACGAGCTGGTGCAGAAGGCGGTAAAGGAGATCGATGCCAGCCTACGAGTGACGCCGCTGCAATACACGATCCAGCACGGCGAGCAAGCTGCCGCCGTGACCTACGACGGCATCAAGGAAGGCAACGCCTTCACACTGAAGGCCACGGAAACCGAAACGAACCGGAACTCGATCCACTCGGCGGTCAAGTATGACTTGATCGGCAAGCTGGCCGAGGGCACGCAACTGACGCGCCGGACGGTGGCCGAAGTGCTCAAAGGCATCAACGTCGCGGTCTTCGCCCAGTTCAAGACCAACCCGGAGAGCTTCATCGCCGAGGCCACGCGGCTCATCAACGAGCAGAAGGCCACGGTCATCATCGAGCATCTGGCCTACGACCCGGTCGAGGACAAGTTCGACCTCGACATCTTCACTGCCGGGCAGACCAAACAGGACTTCAGCAAGGCCGGAGACAAGCTGCAACGGCACATCTACGACTACGTGCTGACCGACTCCAATATCGAACGCAGCTTTGTGAAGGAGCTGGACACCAGCAGTGACGTGGTGGTGTACGCCAAGCTGCCGCGCGGCTTCCTGATCCCGACGCCGGTGGGCGACTACAACCCGGACTGGGCCATCAGCTTCAAGGAGGGTGTGGTCAAACACATCTACTTCGTCGCCGAAACTAAGGGCTCCATGTCAACGATGGAACTGCGCGAGATCGAGAAAACCAAGATCAAGTGCGCCCGCAAGTTCTTCGACGAGATGAACCGCCGCTATGCCCCGGAGAACGTCAAGTACGACGTGGTGGACAGCTTCGGGAAGTTGATGGAGGTGGTGAAGTAGCAGTAAGGAGAATCGCGCGATGGCCTTGGGGCGGATGGAGAAAATCCTGATACTGGCGAGTTCGGGGGCAACATGGTCGAGTTAGGAAATGAAGGAGCGCCGAAGTGCATGTTGTCCGCCTGAAAATTTCCGGCTTTCGGGGGGTGCGCTCAGCAGACATTATGCTGGGCCGTCACGCCGTGCTGGTCGGACCGAACAACAGCGGCAAGACCACGGTGATCGAGGCGCTGGCGTTGCTTTTCGGGCGAGACCGTTTGGTGCGCCGTCTGACTGAGCATGACTTTCATTGCAGCGCGCCCGACGAAGCCGCCCGCATACTGTGCATCGCCACCGTCACGGGCTTTACGCCCAACGACCCGCACCACCATTCGTCTTGGTTCAGCCCCGAACGCGGCGTCGAGAAATGGTTCGACCCGAAAGCCAAGACACTGAGCGCCGCGCCGGACGCGCAGCATACCGATCTGGCAGTGCAGATCGGTTTTGCTGCGCGCTTCGACCTGGACGAACTGGAAGCCGAAACGCTCCGTTTCTTCGTGGATGACGAGGCCACACTGGGCGATCCGTTCGCGGAAGACGCGCACCTGCGCACGATCCACACCAAAGTTCTCCAGGAGTTGGGCTTCTTTCTGGTCCCGGCCTCGCGCACATGGGACCGCTGGATTTCCTTTTCCTCGGAGTTGTTCCGCCGCGTCGTGGCGACGCGTGGGGACATGCCCGCGCAGGCAGTGCGCGCCGAGCGCCGGAGACTCTGGAGCCCGCCGGACGGTGCGCGGCTCGAAGACCAGCCGGGGCTTTCCGAGATCGTCGGCGCGGCCAATGACGAGTTGCGAGCGCTCATGGCCAGCGCCCCAAAACTCCAGTTGCGCCTGACCGCGACTGACAGCGACTCAGTCTTGGAAAGCGTGGTGCCGCACTTCGTGCAAGGCACGGGGCCAACCCTGCCCTCGCAGCGGCAGGGCACGGGCCTTGTCTCCCTTCAAAGCCTTCTATTGCTCATGCAGTTCGGCAAGGCGCGCGCGGAAACGGGCCAGTCCTTCATGCTGGCCGTCGAGGAGCCGGAATTGCACATCCAGCCCTCGCAGCAAAAGCGGTTGGTCAACCGCCTCAATGCGCTGTGCAACCAGACGATAGTCACGACGCATTCGCCCATCGTGGCCGCAATGTTTCCGGCTCCCGATACGCTCTTTATCGAAACGCGCGAGGGCGCGTTGAGCGCCAAGCCACTGATGGACGCTGTGCCCGCGCAGCCTACTAACCACCAGCAGCACTTGCTCTACGCATGGCGGCAGAAGCTGGTGGCCGCGCTCATGCACGAATGCGTCCTGATCCCCGAAGGGGTTTCAGACGTGGCATGGCTTGAGGCGCTGCAAACCGCTCTTGAACAGAATCAGGGTTGGGATAACGCGCAAGCGAGTACGCCGCTTCTCTCCACTTTCGTTGGCATCGTGCCGACCATCGACGCCAAGATTGCCGACACCTTCGCGCTGGTCAGCGCCGTTCACGCGCGGCCCTGCATCCTTGTGGACGGGGACAATGACGGGCGCGGCTACTTCGATGCGGTGAAGGGCAGCAATCCGCCGCCGCGCTGCGTCGTGTTCTGGCCGCAGGGCGGGGCGATGGAGCATGTGGTTTCGTGGATTGCGGGCGCGGATGAAGCCGCGATGCTGGCCGCGCTCGGAACCGCGCTGGGTGCTCCTTTCGCCGACCGTGGGGCGCTCACCGCACATTTGCTTACCCGGAAATCCTACGCGCCGACCCATGAAAGCGCCGTCGTCACGCTCATGGCGAATGCGGCCTGCCGGGTGCGCGCCGCGCAGTTGCTCGATGCCCTGTGCGACGTGCTGCGCGATCCCGCCAACGCCAATACACCGCTTTTTGCGCGCATCCCGGCGGATTCGACCGCTGCCATGCACGTTTTCCAGTTTGTGCCGCCATGACGTTCGATTTCTTCGAGGGCGCGGCGGGCACCGGCAAGACCCATAACCTCGTGGGCCGAGCAGGAGAACTCGTGCAGGATGGAGCGCTGGGTGAAGGACACAAGCTCCTGGCGCTCACCTTCATGAACGGCGCGCGCCGCCGCCTGGATGCGCGCCTTGGAGAGAATGCGGCTTTCCGCAGGCGCTTTGATTGTCAGACCTTCGATGTGTTCGCTCGGACATTGGCCGCGCGGCGCCGAAGCCTGATTACGCCCGCGATGCAGCAGCAGGCCGATGCTCTGAGCGAATTTGACGGGCCGTGCGCGCTTGCTGCATCGCTCCTTGAAGAGGAAGCCGTCCGCAAATGGGTGGCAAGGAGTTTCCCCCTAATCTTGGTGGATGAAGCGCAAGACCTCGACGAACACAGACTGCGCATTCTGCAAGGACTTTCGCAATCCTGCCGGATTGTGGCGGCAGCGGACGCATTTCAGTGTCTCCATGACGGTCGCGACACCGCGTCGCTGATTGGCTGGCTTGAGGGCGCGGGCCAAACCCACCGTCTCACACGGGTCCAACGCACCAATCAGCAGGGATTGCTGGCCGCTGCACTGGCGGTGCGTGATGGCCAGGACATCAAGGCCGCTCTGACCGCAAACACCTACAACAACAGGACAACATGGAACGGCGCAGGATTCCGGCTTTCCGAAGTGCCTGTAAAGAATAACAATTCTGGGCTACTGGCATGGGCGATTGCCAACGAGATTGCGCAGCGCCAAGGCTCTGTCGTCATACTCACCCCGGATGGGCGCAACACGATTATCCGCGCCGCACTCAATACCGTTCAGACCAAGCAGTACACTCGCAAAAACAGCGGCGCGACCTTCGGGCCGTATCCGCACACATGGGATCGTCACGACAATGAAGAAGCCAGCGCCTTGCTGGCCGATATCGCGTTACCGGAAGCCGCATCATGCGCCGATCTTCGCGCGCTTCTCACGCCCTTGGCAGGACACGCGCCTATCGCGCAGGCCCTTAGCCGCATCGACCGCTTGCGGCGGGCTCACGGGCAAGCGGCCTTCACCGCCGCGCAAGTCACCGAGTTTGTGCAGGAGGCCGTGCGCAGCCGTTCGCGTCTGGGCTTCCGGCAGCACCGTGGCCATCTTGCCATGACGATCCAGCGCGCCAAGAACCGAGAGTTTCCGAACGTAATTGTGCTTTGGCCGCACACGGCCACAGGCAGCGCCGAGCATTTGCGAAGGCTGCTCTACAACGCCATCACACGGGCACAGAGCCATTGCACCGTCATCGTGCTGGGTCAGAATCGTCTGGACGCGCCGCCATTTGCGCCCGTGCCAGCGCTAGCATCTCGGCGATAGCGAAGGTGGCGATCGCTCAATCCGATCCCGCGAAACTGCGCCCTCTTCTTGAGGACATCGCTCACCTGCTGTCGCCGGGCATGGCTCACCAGACGCGGATGGTCTGATGGCAGCTGGACACCAGTAGAAGGACTTCACAGATACTTCTTGAACGTCGCCGCCGCGATGCACACCGCCACGCCGAGCAGTGCGGCGCTGGGCAGCAGGATCAGCAGCGGGTTTACGCTGACCGGCAGCGCCAGGTAAGTCACCCACGGCAGCACGGCCAGCGGGATCAGGCTGGCCCTGGCGCGGTGATAGATGAACCCCGACTCGCGTCCCGCGCCGAAGCGGCGGATGTCCCGGCGCACCAGGCCGTCCACCAGCCCGACGAAGGCGGCCATCAGGAACAGCGGCAGGGTCAGGCACAGCACCAGCAGCCGCACGAGGAAGACCAGCGTCGTGTAGGCCGCCGCTATCAGGTAGCTCTCCACGTTCACGTAGACCAAGCCGATGTAGTAGCGGAAATCCTTGGTCGGGCGGTGGCTGCCGGCGCTGGCCTGCGTCGAGGCGTCGCGTATCCAGTCCAGCAGGCCGCTTTTCACGAACAGCCAGTCGTAGCCCTGCTCGACCAGCCGGTGCGCGGTGCGCCCCGGCTCCTGCACCAGCGCGCTGCGCGTGAAATGCGTGGAGAGCTGATCCAGCTCGTAATGCAGCATGCCCTGCGCGTGGCGCCAGCCCTGATCGGGCCAGAAGAAGTGCATGCCGACGCATTCGATCAGGATGCACAGCAGCAGCGCGCCGCACAGCACGCCGAAGAAGCGGAACGGCAGCGTGACCAAGCCGGCGATCAGCCCCTGCTGTCGTTGCTGCTGGCGCTGTGCCGCGACGGCCGGATCGCTCATGCTTCGGCCTCTTCAGCCGCGGCCATCTGCTTGAAGTCGTCCAGCAGGTCATCGGGCAGCGCCTTGTCCTGCAGGCCGGGGATGCCTTGGTTCTCCCACCAGTCGCCTGCCTCGACGTAGTGCTGTCGCATGTAGCCGGCCAGCTCCTGCAGATCCGCCGGCATGGTTTCGTCGGGGTCGGGTGCCGGCAGCGGCATGCGGACTTTCCAGAGGTTGCCGCCCTCGGTCAGCGCGAAGCACTGCCCCTTGGGCAGCGCCACCACATGCGCCGGCTCGATCAGCGGCACGCTGTTGCTGCTGATGCGGTCCTGGGTGTTGGACGTGAAGGCGGTATTGCCGTGCGGGTCGGAGCTGTCGGTGGCGCCGCTCATCAGTGCCGTGGCGTACACCTCGACCTTGGGCAGTTGTCGCGTCAGCAGCTCGGCGGTGGCGGTCTCGCGCACGCGCAGCATGAACAGGTTGTTGAAGTTGCCGACCACCTGGCCGGCCTTGGCACGGTTGCCGATGCGCGCCTCGATGTCGCTCAAGGTCTGCGTGTAGGCCGTCACCTGCACGCCGGCACCGCCGCCCTTGTTGACCATCGGGATGAACTCGTCGCCCATGAGTTCATTGAATTCGTCGGCGTGGACGTTGATCGGAATCTTGGCGCCCACCGCGGCGCCGGGCAGCCCGTCGTCGATGCCGAACTTGTAGATGTGGCCGGCAACCGAGACCAGATCGCTGAACATCGAGTTGCCCACCGCCGCCGCGACTTCGGCGTCGGACAGCGCATCCAACCCCACGTAGACCACCGCACGTTTGCGGATGACCTGCATCCAGTCGAAGATCGGCCGCGGGTCGGACAGGTCGGAATAGTTCGGTGCGAGCAGTTGCGCGATCTTGCCGGTAGTGAGCTTCTCCAGCAGCGGCAGCAGCGAAGCAACGATCTTGTCGAAGTACGTCCGGTCGTAGCGCACGGCGCTGCGCAGGCCGTCGAGCACCGGATCATAGACGCGCACCTGGGAGAGGTACTGTTCGAGGGCCACCACGCGCTTCTCGCGCCCGATCATGTTGCGCGGGATGTTCTTGTCGTTCAGCTTCGCTTCGAGCTGGACGATGATCTCCCAGGCCTTCGGCTCGTTCTTGGCGAAGTAGTGCTGGGCGTACTCGATGAACAGCGCGTCGATGTTGATGACGTGGCGCTGGATCAGCAGGTAGTCCGGCCGCTGCCCCAGCTCGACCAGGGCGCGCGCGATGATGTTGACGAAGCGCCAGGCGAATTCGCGGAACGCTGCGCTGTTGCCTTCGCCCGAGAGCTGTCCGGCGATGCGCGTGGCCACCTCGGAGATCCGCCCGAACCTGCCGACGGCGTTGTAGCGCGCCGAGATGTCTGGCCAGCCCAGATGGAAGACGTAGAACTCGCCTTCGCGCCCGGCGCGCTTGGCCTCGACGTACATGCGCTTCAACAGGTCCGCATCGCCCTTGGGGTCGAAGACGATCACCACCTCGTGCTCGCCGCGGACCTTGCGGCGGATGTCCTGGGTGATGAACAGCTCGGCCAGCCGCGTCTTGCCCACGCGCGTGGTGCCCAGCACCAGGCTGTGGCCGACGCGCTCGCCCAGCGGCAGGGTGACGTCGACCTCGGCCGGTTCGATGCCATGCAGGCGCGGCATTCCGCCGAGCGGCGGCAGCGGCCGCGCCGGGTTGAGCGGGCTGTCCCAGGCCAGCGCGCGCGCCAGCGTCGAGACGGGAAACGGCGCGAACTCAAGCCGCTCCTCCAGCCGCCGGGCGGCCCGGTAGATCGCCGTCGGCTCGACGTAGCGGCGGAACTCCGGCCGGTAGGTCTGCATCAGCCGGTGCGTGTGCCGCTGCTCCCAGCGAAAGCCCCGGCCGACGAACAGCCGTTGCTGACTCACCGGCACGTCGCGACTGGTCATCACGTAGCGCGGCAGGCGGCGGATGTTGCGGCGATAGCGCAGGATCGCCCAGGCATCGCGCAGGCGAATCGCGCCGAAGGTCAGGAAGGCCAGCGCCGAGCCCAGGCCGAGCAGCGGGTTCAGCGCGAGCGACCACGGTGCCACCAGGCACAGAATCGCGGCGCCGGTGCAGACCGCCACGGTGTAAAGCTCCACCGCTGGCCGCAGCAGCACCTCGACCGCATGCGGTTGGGCCATTTGCGCACCTACTGCTCGACGCCGGTGGACGTGATGAGCACCGGGTAGTGGCGCAGACCCAGGCGCTGGGCCAGGTCGTCGCCGGAGGCCGGCGAGAGGGTCAGGCCGGGAGCCAGCCTGCGCAGCGCCGTCAGCGCGGCCATCGACTCCACGTTGACCACCAGGCCCACGGCCTGCAGCTCTCGCAGCGTCGCCTGCCGCTGCCGCAGCCAGGCGCGCGACCGCTCGTCGTCGCCGATCAGGAACAGCGCCGTCAGGCCCGGCGCCCGGATGACCCGGCGCTGCACGTCGCCCGGCGACAGTTGCGTCGAGCGCACCGGCAGCATGGCGGCTTCGGCGTCGGCCGCGTTGCCCACGCGCGGGGCTGGCATCGGGGCCGGCGGCGTGGCCTGGTCCGGCTGAGGATTCAGCGACTGGTAGTACGGCAGCGCGGAGTCGCCGCCGCGGTCTTCGACGACGATCAACGGCGCGGAGACGGTCTGGGCGAAGACGGTGGTCGTGGGCAGCAGCCCGATGGCGGCGATGAGAACGATGTGGTTCATGGCGTGGTGGCCTGGAGGGTGGGAACGGGAACGCCGGGGTCGAGCACGCGGGTCAGGTGCCGATGCACACTGCGCCGGTAGCGCGCCGCGGGTGCTCCGCCGGCGGGCCGGTGATAGCGGCCGATGGCAAGCAGCCAGTCCTCGCCCGGCGTGTGCTGTTCGCGCAGGATTTCCGCAGCGATGGCGAGGTTGCGGTACGGGTCCAGCAGCTCGCAGGGCTGCGTGTAGCGATGCGTGTGGTAGCCGAGATTGACCTGGCCGAGGCCGGCGTCGATGCGATTGGCCGGCGTGTGGGCGAGGGCACGGTGCAGCCCCGCGCAGGCCTCGGCGCGGGTGGCATAGCGCTGTGGCAAGCCGGCGACGTTGAGCGTCCACGGCCAGGGGATCAGGCGCCCGCGCAGCATGGCGCCGCTCTCCTGCAAGGCCACCGCGTACAGCACCGCCGCCGGCACGTCTGCACGGTGCGCCGCCAGTTGATAGGCCGGCGGCGGCACTTCCCGCGCCAGGGCGGCCAACGCCCAGCCGCCGGTGGTGAGCAGCAGCATGGCGCTGGCGCAACGGATGGCGATGCGGGACGGCCGACGCTCCCGGCCCGGAGCACCTATTGCCGCTGCCATTGGCCGTTCACCTCGCGCACCACGGCCGGCAGATCGCCGGGCAGGCCGAGCGACAGCCAGCGTCCCGCATCGTGGTTGAGCGTGATGGTGCGGGCGCGCACCCTGGCCGGGTCGATGCCCGCCTGGGTGGCCCACTGCCGGATGCGCGCGTCGTCCTGACGGCTGCCGACCATGTAGAGATCGAAGGCCGTACCGGCCGCCTGCAACTGGTGCACGCGCTGCGCGCACGGTGCGCAGTCGGCCTTGACGAAGACCGCCAGGCGCCCGGAGCCGGTGTTGCCGGCACCCTGCGCCTTGGCGCCGGGCAGGCTCACGCGCGGCTGGCCGGGAAACAGGCGCTGCCACGCCGCGTCGTAGGCGCGCTGGTAGGCCAGCGTCTTGCCGACGCGCCGGGCCTCGGCCTGCACCTGCAACTCTGCGTAACGCCTGCGCTCCTCCTCGCTACGTGCCTCGATGCCCAGCGCCGTGAGCGGATCGAGCTGGGGCGAATAGACCCCGAGCGGCCCCTGCATCAGTTGCCGGTAACGCGCCCACTCTTCGGGGTGAAGCCCCCACTCCCGCGCCTGCCTCTCGTCGAGCGCGGCATCAGTGCCCGGCTGCACCTGGGCGGGCACCATGCGCGAGTTCGTCACCGGGGCCGGCTGGGCGGATGCGCCGAAAGCGGCGAACAGAACGACGGCAGCGAGCAACGGCCGCAGGTTCATGGTCAGCCTCCGCCGAGCCGCCTCAAGGAGGCTGAAGCCCCCTCGGGGGGCAGCGAACGAAGTGAGCGTGGGGGTCACGGCACCTCCTACGGCACCGCAACGCGCTGCGTCTGACCGTTCACCTGGAACACGCCCGCCTGCGCCTCGATGGACTGCAGTTGCCAGCCGCCCTCGGCGTCGCCCTCGCGCAGCAGCCGGGCGCCCGCGAGCGAGGCCGCGGCGGTGGAGGTGATCGACAGAAAGCGCTCGCCTCCCCGCAGCTCCACGCCGAGCACCCGGAACGGCGGCTCCGGCACCTTGGGCTTCGTCGCAACCGGAGTGCGCGGGCGAGCGGCGGATGCCACCTGCCGGGTTTTCTTCAGGCGGGTTTCGATTCCGTTCACGCGCGTCTGCAGCGTCTGCAGGTCGATGGCCAGGGCCCTCGCCTCGTCGGCCTCTTCGAGGCGCGTCATCCGTTCGTCCAGCGCCTGCCGCGCATTGGCGAATTCGGCCTGGCTGATCGGCGCCGGCCGGCGCTTGCCCGCATCGGCCTGTTGTTCGAGATCGGCCACGCGCAGGCCCAGCGCATTGACCTGCGCATCCTGTGCGCTGCTCTGGGTCTGTTCGGCGAGCCGCGACAGGCCGACGCTGTTGATGAGTGCCACGGCACTGATGAGCAGCAGCCAGAAGGCCGCGGCGATCTTGAGCCAGCGCGTGCGGGAATTGCGCTCGGATGGCGCTTGGGGAAAGGTCATGGCTGCAGCTCCTCGGGCCGGTCGGCGGCCGGCGCGGGCGTGGCGGTGCCGGGCGGGATGGCGGAAAGGAAGGTGGGAGCACCGTGCCGGCTGAAGCAGACCTGGCGGGTCAAGTCATCGACCGACAGCTCCCAGGCGGGGCCGGCAAGGGTCAGCAAGGCATCGCGCAGCATCAGCGGACCCAGGCGCAGGTGTGCGGCGGGCAGCGGCAGCGCGTAGAGCGCGGCGGCCTCGGGCGCATCGCAGAGCCGGTAGCCCGAGCGCAGGAGCACATGGCGCATGGCATCGCCCACGCTGGCATCGAGCATGGGCGGAATCGAGACCTCCACCGCCTGCTGCAAGAGATCACGCTGCGCAGGTTCCGGCACCAGCTCGACCAGGGTGTAGCGGCCGTAGCGGGCCACGGGGATCAGCGTGGGTGCTATGGCATCGGGCGGTACCCTGACCGCCTCTTCCACGAGTGGCGGGCTCGGCGGCGCCGCGGTGGTGGCACATCCGGAGGCCAGGACGCAGACCGCCAGCAAGCCGGGCGCGACCGGGCGGCGAAGGAAACGGTTGGACAGTCGCATGTGACGGCTCCCTGGAACGTGGAACCGTCACCATCGCCGCGGCAGGTATTCGCATCAGCAAACAAAGGGAACCGCGATTCAACCGACTTCCTGGAGGGCGGATGGTCAGGCGCGGCCTCCCTGGGGATTCAGGGAAGCGGCTGGCGAAGCCGGGTGAGCAATTTGTTCGCGTTAAATCACGAATAATGATATGTTGCGCGAAACGCTTGAGGAAACTCCATGGCCGCCCCCAGCCCCTTGTCTGCCGTACTCGACGCGGCCGAACGTTCCGGCAAGCTGAACCTGCGCACAGAGGACATTCGCGCAGAGCTGCCTGGCGTCAGCCCAGCAGCACTGCACCAGGCACTGCATCGGCAGCAGCGGCGTGGCCGGCTCGTCCGCCTGTCCCGCGGCTCGGATCACTGGCTCATCGTGCCCCTGCAGCACGCCGCCTCCGGTGCCCCACCCCCGGAAGCCTGGCTGGACCGCTACATGAGCAAGACGCTGGGTGTTCCCTATTACGTCACGCTGCTGAGTGCCGCCGAAACCTATGGAGCGTCGCCTTACGCGGTGATGGTGACGCAGGTGATGGTGCCCGAACGTCGGCGTCCCATCACGGTCGGTCGCCACGAGGTGGTGTTTCACACCCGCGCACGGATCGAAGACATGCCGACCCGCTGGCACGAGACGCCGGACGGGCGCTTCAAGGTCGGTACACCGGAACTGACTGCGCTGGAACTGGTAGAGCGCGTGGCCCTGGTCGGCGGCATGGCCCGAGTTCGAGAGGTACTGCGGGAGTTGTGGGCGTCCTGCACGCCGCAGGGGTTGATCGAGGCGCTGAATGCCCTGCAGGAAGTCCCGACCGCACAACGTCTCGGGGCCCTGCTTGCCCTGGAGGACCAGGGTGCCCTCGGGTCGCGGGTCGCCGAATGGTTGCGCGACAAGGCGCTGCGTCTCATCCCCCTGGAGCGAGGACAAGCGCCGGATACATCGTCTGAAGTCGATACCACTTTCAAGGTGCGACTGACCTTTGATGCCAGGAGCGCCAATACATGATCCAGCATGCCCACCTGACGGCCTGGCAGAGCCATGCGCCGTGGCCCAAGCGCAGTCAGATCGAGCAGGATCTGCGGCTATCCCGTGGTGTGGCGGCCATCTTCGCCGATCCTGTCCTGGGCGAACATTTGGCGATGCGCGGTGGCACGGTCCTACACAAGGCGCACCTGACACCGGCCGCACGCTATTCGGAAGACATCGATCTGGTGCTCGTCAAGGCGATGGATACGGAAACGCTGGATCAACATCTGCGCCGCGTGCTGACGCCGGTGCTGGGACAGCCGGCCGACTCGCTGATCGCCGACGCCTGGCTGGCGATTCGCAACGTACTGCGGCCGTCGAAGATTCTGCGCACCGCCTATCGATTCGTGCCAGTGGGCCTGCGGCGCGAGGAAACCGTCAAGGTCGAGGTCAACCTCAACGAAAGCGCGTCGCTGTACCCGCTGGTTGGCGTCGAACTGGACACGCTGGACGAAGAAGGCGAGCGCATTCGTGCCGTCGTGCGCTCTTACGACATCAATGAAATGTTGGGCACCAAGACGCGGGCGTTGATGCAGCGCGAGCAGGGACGCGATCTCTTCGATCTTTTTCATGCCTGGCAACTCAGTGAGGCGGGTACCACCCCCTATCCGGTGGACGGCGCCATGGCGATGGAAGCCTTCGCCTGGTATCTGGACAAGGAAGGAACTCGAATGGACTGCGACGAAGCCAATGCACTGCTTGATGCCAGGCTGCGTAAGGCGGCCTTTCGTCGCGACATGGGCACGCTGTTGCGGCCGGGATTGCCCAAATTCGATGTTGATCAAGGTGCCGTAATTGTGCGGGCGGCTTATTTCAAGCACTTGAAGCCATAGTGTTATGGCACGGGAGATTAGGTTCTCTACCGAGTTGCACGAAGCATTGAACGACCTTTCACGGCGACCGGAGGCCGAAATAACCGGGGACATCAGCATGCCATGGCTGCCTTGGAATGCTTGCGACGCGATGTCACTGGCAGCAAAGATACGCTCGGGCAAACGCATCAGCAAACAAAGGGAAGCCTATGCGCCTTGGCCAACGCGCAGTCAGATCAAGCAGAACCTGCGCCCGCCCCGAGGTGTCGCCGCCGTCTTCGGCTACGAAGTACTGCGCGAGCAGACGCTTACAGTGGTTGCACCAATTTGGCCAAATGAATCGAACTGATTATGAGTGATGATGACGCTGGCGCAGCACCAATAACCATCGACAAAGTTCGAGCATCAAAGGCGGGCCATGCCTTTCATGAAGCTTGGGCCGCGCGCTCCGCTCTTGAACTCCTGCCGCCGTCGACCGACCTTACCGCTATCACGCTCGAGGGTTTCGATGAGCGAGACGAACAGAGCTTGGGAACTGGTGCGGTCGAGATTGCCGATCTCGTCCGGTACCACGGCGCCACCGATGTTGCCCGGGCGCATCGAGTCACGGTCGTTCAGTTCAAATACTCGATCGCAAGCGCCGACACGGCAGTGCGAGCTGCTGACTTGGCATCAACTCTTGCCAAGTTTGCCGCGACCGATGCCGAGCTTCGGGCGATGCATGGGGATGATCATGTTCTCGCCGTGGTCCGGTATGAATTTGCTACGAACAGGCCCATCCACGAGAACTTGGGGAAGGCGATCGCAGCGGTTGTCGCAGGCACGCAAGAAGCCGGTGATGTAGCCCGCCAAGCAGGCCAGATCAGTGAAGCTCTGAAAGAGTATCCCCATCCCTTTGCAGACCTACTGCGGCGAATGGAAATGGTCGGTAGCAAGGGAAGCTTGATAGAGGCTGAGCGTGCGATTTCAACAACGCTCGCCGCATGGAGCGAGCCAGGGGATCCGGATGCGGAGAAACGCCTGCTGAAGTTGCGGAATCTCATCAGGATCAAGGCCGGTCCCGGTAGCGAGACGGACAAACGCGTTGACCGGGTAGCGGTTTTGGCTGAATTGGAAGTGGAGCACGAGGATCGGCTGTATCCCACGCCCGACGCGTTCCCCGAGGTTGAGGTAGTCATTCAGCGCGATGTTCTTGGCGACATTGCGACCCTCGCCCGTGAAGCTGGTCTTCCTCTCGTTGTCCATGCTGCGGGCGGGATGGGCAAGACTGTCTTGATGCAAGGCCTCGCCGACCGATTGCGAGCCGATGGCCCCGTGGTGCTCTTCGATGGCTTCGGCGCCGGTCGCTGGCGGGATCCTGCTGACGGTCGGCACCTCCCGGAAAGGACGCTTGTCCACCTTGCCAATCTCATGGCCGGACAAGGCCTGTGCGACATTCTGTTGCCAGTGGCGGACGTTACGGGCTTGCTCAGGGCATTCCGCCGACGGCTCGCTCAATCGGTGGAGACGGCTCGGAGAACTCGCAGCGATGCATGTGTATCACTAGTGCTCGATGCGATCGACCACGCCGGGCTTGCCGCGCGGGAAACCGCGACATCATCCTTCGCACACCTTCTCATGCGCAGCATCAGCGTAGAGCCAATCGACGGCGTTCGCATCGTCGTATCGTGCCGGACTGAACGGCTCGCGCTGGCAACCGGCGATACCTCGCATCGTCCTTTCACAATTCCACTGTTCACTGACGCGGAAGTACGAGCCCTCGTCGAGCGGCGTGTGCCGGATGCTTCGGCCGACGAGATCGCCGCTTTGCTGACACGGTCAGGTCGCAACCCACGCTGTCTCGACAACCTGATCGCGGCCGGACGGCCGTTTGATCCCGTGTCTTTCCCTGACGCCCCGGGAGAGCCGCAAGATCTGCTCGACGTGCTGCTTCGCAAGCGTCTCACCGAGGCGCGCGAAACCGCACGCGCTCGTGGTGCAAGCGATGCGGACATTGACCTCCTGCTCACAGGCATCGCCTTGCTGGCGCCCCCAGTTCCTATTGAAGAGCTTGCTGCGGCTCACGGCTTGATCGCGGAGCAGGTTGAGAGCTTCGCGGCCGACCTCGCCCCCTTGCTTGAGCGAACGCCACACGGCCTGATGTTCCGCGACGAGCCGACCGAAACCCTGATCCGATCGAGCTACGGCGCGAGCCAGGCCGGTCGAGATCGCGTTATCGCCGCTCTCCAAGAACGCCAACTCACTTCAAACTATGCAGCCCGGGCACTGCCCGCGTTGCTCACCTCGCTACGCGATGCCGATCAGCTCATCCAACTCGCCTACGACTTGCGTGTTCCCCGAGGCGCTTCACAGGTAAGCGCACGCGACATCCGTCTGTCGCGGATCACTGCCGCGATAGCGCTGGTGGGAGAGCTGAAGCGGCGCGATGATCTTCTCCGTCTGCTGCTGGAAGCATCGCTCGTTGCCGCGGGCCATGAGCGATCCGACCGCTTCCTATACCAGTATCCTGATCTCACCGCGGTAGCGGGTGACCCAGAAGCGTTGCGACGGCTTTTCGCGACCAATGTTGGCTGGCCTGGAGGGAAACACGCCGCGCTTGCACTTGTGAACGCCTTCGCCGGTGACCGAGACGAAGCCCGTCGCCATGCTCGGCGATCAATCGATTGGCACAATTGGGCCGCGCATAGCAAACGTAGCGCGCGCTTTAGCGAATCGAGCACCTCAAGGCAATGGGACGACATTGGCTTCGCCTATGTCGAGATGCTGGCGGGCAATGACGTGCGCGTTGCAGAGTTCTTCGCCCGTCGAGAGGACGGTATGGCCTTCGCCAAGTTTAGCGACTTGTTCGATCTTCTGGATCGACACCAGTGTTCGGCGCATCCGCCCAAGACGCGCGTCGCAACGCGGCTGTTGCGTTGTCGACTGCCATCTCGCGCACTCTACGCCGCCGCGCTTCCATTCGTCGGCCGTGAACCATCCCACGCCAGAAGGCTTGTCACGGCACTTGCAGCCGCATCTTCTGGGACTGGCAAAAGCGAAGCCTTGGCGATGGCCAGCGTACTGGCATCGGCCCTGGCGATAGTGCTCGGCATGGAGAAAGAGGCAGCAAGCATCCTCGCTGGAGCTGCACTTACACCACCAAGCGTTTATGACTATTCCAGTCACTATCCGAGCGACCGTGCGATCCACGTGACCGTACTGGCCGCCGGTGTTCGAGCCGCCTTGAGCCGGAAGCGCGCCGCCTTGGCTGACATAGCGCCAGCGGAATTCATCGGGTTGGTGCCTGCAAGTGCTCGATCGCGGGGCGCAGCAACCTTCAGTCGGGTGCTTAACCAGAAGCTAGCGGCTCCAAAGTTCGATGGAACTCGGCACCGACGGAAGAGGCGCAATGAACTCGACGAGGAAAAACGATCAAATTACTCGCGTGCGCTTGGCAGCCGAATCCTGCCGATGCTGAACTATGCGCAGGATGTCGCCGACATCATTCGACCGCCAAATGGAAAGGCGCGGGACGAGATGGTGGCCGCGGCCTTTGACCGACTTGTCCATGACGTCGCGCAGTCATCCGACTATCCGTATCGGGACGGGAAGGCATATCTCGCGCGAAACGGCTTCCGAGTGATTTTCGACCTTGCCGACTCGTTAGGTGCACTCAATGCCGCGATGGCGAAGCGCATGGTCGAGTGGGCAGCGAGCGCGCCGGGCCTATTCACGCCGGAACTTACCCAGGCGGTTGCTCGACTCTCGCGCCTCCCACAGTGCCATGATGCAGCGCTCCTCCTTGCTGGCCATGTCGAGCGCAAGATCCAACTCGATACCGATGTCGGATCCCGCATCTCATCCTACGGTGACCTCGCTCGCGCAGCCTGGCGAGTGAGCACCGAAGAGGCTGCGGCCTATTTTCGCCGTGCGCTCGATCTTGCCGAGGCCATTGGATCGGATGACTTCGATCGTACCAATCACTTGCTGGAGCTGACCGGCCACTATTCGGGTCCCGAACTTTCGCCGGCGGCGGTGCACACCCTGGCGCGTATCCTCGAACTGAATCAGAACGAGGATGGCAAATTCCCCTGGACGGAGTACGCGAAAACGATGGTGCCGATTGCTGGTCGGGCGATGTTGGCTACGTTGGCACGGCTGGATGATCGTGACGCTGCTCGGCTCGGACTGTCGCTCGGCCCAGCGTTAACTGTCCTCGTTCGTGATTCGAAGCTTTCAGTTGAAGCCGCCGTCGCGCTATTTGGTTTGGCTGCTCCAGTCGAAACGTGGACGTGGCACATCTCGGGCTTCGCGTCAGAGGTCATTGGTCGCCTACCTCAAGAGCGGCGGGAATGGTTCTTCGACCTCCTTCTGGTCGAGATCGATCGTGAGGATCAACTGTCTCCCGCACGGGAGACGATCGAAGGGCTACATGACCTCGCTGAGCGCAGTCTTCCTGCCACTTCTCATGCTCGAACACGAATTGAGGGCCTGCTCACTCGCCTTGGACCCCAATTCGAATCGCGAACGGACATCTCCCCGTCAACCGCGATGGAGCCGCCGGTCGTCTTCCCGGTGGACCTCACGGACTCGGACGACATTGACCGCCAGATTCTCAGCGAGGAGATTGATCAGTCGGGACGGCGCTGGCCGGTTCGGACACTGATTGATCTGGCCAAGCGAGCAAACTCTCCCGCCGAACGCCTCGGGTTCGTCCGCGCGGTCGTTGAAGCAACCGCTGCCACGCTTGCCGACAAAATCCACGCGCTGGACGACTACTTGGAGGAATGGGGTAGGTCGTCGGCGGCTATGCGCGATGCTCTGCCTGACTTGGGACTGCGCCTTGCCACCAAGCACGCCGCCGAACTTGCCAGTTCAAGCACCGACGCGTGGGGCAACTGGCGGGGGCTGGAGCAGCATTTTCATGCCGACCGTGCAGTTCTTGTCGAGCACATAGTTGCAGCGCTCCGGAGCACCGCGGACAGTCTTGGTGGTAATGCCTGGCTCGCACTCGCCGCGAGACTGGCGTCTGACGTCAGTGCCAGCGCCATTGCGGAAGGCCTCGAACGGTTTCTGGCGAACACAGATGAAAAGCTGCCGTCCGAAGTTGGGGACGGGCCGTGGGACGCGCGTTTTACGGTTCCGTCTGACGAGGCGACATTCGTGGCGGGACTCGTGTGGGCGAGGCTCGGCCATCCCATCGCAGCAATGCGCTGGCGCGCAGCCCATGCGGTGCGGCGCCTGGTGGTGGCCGGACGGTTCGATGTCATTGAACGACTGATCGAGCGATTCGGGTCTGCTTCGAGCTTGCCGTTCGGCGATGCGAAGCTGCCTTTCTACTTAATGCATGCGCAGCTCTGGCTGTTGATCGCAATCGCTCGCGTAGCGAAAGACGCTGCTTCCGCGTTTGCCTCCCATCGCGCGTTCTTCGAGCGAATCGCCTTTTCCGCTGAGTTCCCGCACGTTGTCATGCGTGCGTTCGCGATAGACGTACTTCGCGAGCTTGCGCCTGCACTCGCACCCCAAGAGCGCGAAGCTCTGATCGCCAAGCTTGGCCTCGCAAACCGGTCGCCCTTCCCATCGGCTCCTCGAACCGACTACCGCGAGTTCCGGTATGCGCCTAGGCCAGACGCCTCGCCGCGCCCAGAGGATGGCTTCCACCTCGACTACGACTTCAACAAATATCAGGTCGAGCGTTTGTGCCACGTCTTCGCTTGTCCAGGCTGGGAGGTGGAGGACCGCATCAGCGCGTGGGTGCGGCGTTGGGACACAACCGTGCGAGGAATGCATGATTGCCCGCGTGGCAGAAGCGATGACGCATCTTGGTCTTCGGGGTATGTTCCGGATCGAGATCCGTACGGGGGATATCTCGGATGGCACGCACTCATGCTTGTCGCCGGTGAGTTGCTGGCGACACGGGCGGTTGTCGGCGAAGACTGGGGCGGTGATGCTTGGGCCGCGTTCCTGGGGGAGTACACGCTGTCAAGAAGCGATGGTCTCTGGCTTGCCGATCTCACCGATCCGTTTCCGCTCGACCTTACCAAGGAGGCGGACATGCCTATGCCGGATAGCGGTGAGAGAGGCACCGTTCGCGAAGACAGCAATCTGCTGGCACCGTTGCTCGGCTTACTGGACGGCAAGGCGGCGACGGAGTGGCTTCCGGTCGCAGGACGTTGGTCGATCGGGCGAGACACAACTGTCACGCTTCAAAGCGTACTGGCGAATGCCGGCGATGCGCGAGCGGTGGTCTTGACCGTGCTGTCAGCTGAAGCATTCTTTAGATGGTTGCCGGACGATGAAGATGAGATTGCCCGTCACTTCGGCGGCGACGGTCACACGGTTCAGCCATGGGTCGCAAAGACACCGAACACCGAGCGCCAGCTCGATCGGCATGATCCTTATGGTGCCGCCACCGCACTCGACAGGCCTTTCCCATCGGATTGGACGCGAGAGCTGTTGGGGACAGTCGCGGATGATGAGGTAGTCCGCAGTTGGTCAATCGGCGGGAGAACAGCGTATCGCGCAGAAGCTTGGGGTGCTGAGGGCGGACGGGGTGAATACGCCTGGAGCGAGACTGGGTACCGCTTGTTCGTCGGTCGTGACGCATTGCTTTCCCTGCTCAAGGCGTCCGAGCGTAGTCTTGTCGTCGCACTCACGCTCCAGAAATACCATAAAGGGAAATCGAGCGGACGTGCCGGAGACTCCAGCGGCTTTACCCATCGGTCGCTGGTGGTTGTCATCGATGAACGTGGCCAGATTTGGTCGCCGCGAGGCCTCTCTCGACAAGCCAAGGGAGCTCTTGCGACGCTCGACCCCGATCGGCGACGCGATTTCTATCCGCGGTTCCGCGCAATCGCGGGCCTGCCCGATGAGCGGCACCGTCGGCGCGACAACCTACTGGATCTCGACGGCATTGACTTGGCGTTCATCAAGAATCCGAATGGAAGTTAACCGGCTCACTGCCGACCGATCCTGACATCCGGTCGTATGACCGCTGTGGCCGAGCAAGAGACGCCCTCGTGGCATCAGCCTGAACGACCGCGGTGGATCGATTGGAGTCCCTCATTCCCGGCTCCAATCGCAAGTTGAACGAGTAAAAAACAGCGGCCCCCGAAGGGGCCGCGAAAGCTCGTCGAACTCAATGCACCAACTGCCGAGCCAGTGCCACCTCCACCGAGTCGCCATCCTGGTTCAGGACATCGAGCCCGGATTCAGGAACGTCGCCCGAGGTGGATTGCGACACCATGATCTTCCTGGCCATCAACCCCAGGCAGGTCATCTGCGAGGAGTTGGCATAGCCCAGGTAGATCACGCGCACCGGCTGCTTCTGGCCGATGCGCCATGAGCGCCGGGCGGCCTGCTGCAACGAATACACGTTGTAGCCGGACTGGAGGAACACGATGGTCGGGAACTCCAGCAAGTCCAGGCCGGTTTTCACCAGCTCGGGATTGGTGATGAGCACGTCGATGCCGCGGTCCAACTGCTCGGCGATCCAGTCTTCGCGGCGGGAGGCATCCACGCTCGCGCGCAGTACCGCCACCTTGAAGCCTTCCTGCTCCAGCAGCACCTTCAAACGCGACGTGGTGTCGCGCGTGCCGGTGTAGACCGAATAGACCAGGGTCTTGCGCCCTTCTGCCTTCTCCTGCTTGCAGATCTCGATCAGCTCGCGTTCCTTGGGCATCACCTCCAGCTCGTTGAACTGAGCCGGAACGAACGCCAAGGTGTTGCGCGTGCGCGGATGCACCACGGTTTCCGACCGGAAGCAGCAGTCCGGCCAGGCCAGCAGCACGTTGAGGACTACACCGAGCAGCGTCGTGTCGCGCTTCGCCAGAGCCTGCTTCAGCTCCTGGGTCAGCCGACCGGCCAGATCGCGGTAGGCCGCGGCCTGCGCCGTGTCCATCGCGACTTCGCGGAACTCCTCGTCGTAGGGCGGCAACACGTTGCCACCGATGTCCTTCAACTTGAGGAAGACCGTGAACGGCAGGACGCAACGCAGCACGCCCTTCGGACCGAAGCCCGGCGCCTTGACCGTGCGCACCGATACCTTGGTGCCCTTGGCCGTCTTGTGCGCCGTGCCCGTGCTCTCGGAATAGATGTCCTTGAGCACGCCGTGATCGCGCATGAACGCCATCGCGGCCGACGTCATGCTGCCGCTCTTCGTCGGCCGGTAGCCGTCTTCGATCATCCGCCCCGGCAGGGCTCGGAACAGCAGGTGGAACAGGTCGTCGCCGTAGCCGCCCATCAGTGTGCCGGTGAGCAATAGCGTCTTGCGCGCCTTGGCCGCCAACACGCCCATGGCCTGGCCCTGTGCGGAGCCGCCGTTCTTGTACTCGTGCGCCTCGTCGGCGATGAGCAGGTCGAACGTGCCTTGGGGAAGCTGCCTCTTGATGAACTCGGACGGCTGGTAGCCGCCCTCGCCGAAGCCGAACTCCATGTTGGCCATCGCACGTTCCATGCGATGGGCTTGCCGGTCCGAGAAGACCAGCTCGCCGTTGCCATCCATCAGGTTGATGAACTCGTGGATGTTGTCCCCGAGCATCGACGCGAGGAAGGCGTCACCGAACTTTTGCATCAGCTTCTGCGCGGTGACTTCCCCGATGGTTGGAATACGCTTCAGTGCCTTGAGCACGGTCGAGGACTGGTCGCTGGCGGACAGGCCTCTGGGACGGATCAACGACCACAGCGGTGCACGGCAGTGGCTGCACTTGCGGCGGGACTCCTCGGCTTCCAGCTCGACCGGGTTGATCGGCTCGCCGTCGAGGTCGGTGATGACATGCCCGCAATCCGGGCAGGCCCCCACGTCGCCGTGAGGCGTGCGCCGCCGAACGAAGACAGGTTTCCAGTGGAACCCCATCCGCATCCGCACGCGGCCCAGGACGAAGAACTCCTGGCCCTGGGCCGGCACGCCCAACTGCTCGCGCAGTTTCAGCAGCTTGACCAGCGTGTCCGGGCCATTGAGCACCCAGACCTTGGCGCCGGCCACCGTCTCCTGGATTTCGCGCCGCCACTTGTAGACCAGGTGGGGTGGCGAGAGCACCAGGGTGCGGCGGTAGCCTTCGGCGTTGAGCACGGCGGCGGTGGCAATACCCACCGTCGTCTTGCCGCAACCCATCTCGCCATTGACGATCGCGGCGCGTTCGCCGCGGTCTACCAGTAGCTCGGTGACGGCATGGACCACATCGGCTTGCGCCGGGAACAGCTTGCGCATGAGCGCGGCGAGGATCAGTTGCCGATGCACCCGCACCTGGCCGGTGTAGACCGGAGGATTGGCGCGGTTGAGCGAGTCGAGCAGCTCGTCGCCGAACTCCGATACGAAGTCCTGCAGGCTGAGCGTGAGGGGTGAAGCAGCCGTTTCGAGCAGGTCGCCCTGCACAGCGGTTTCGGGAACGGTTTCGAGATCGAGGGACATGGTGATGCTCCAAAGCAATGGGGCATGCACCTCCCCCACGGGGCGGTGACATGCCCCTGGGTGGGAAGAAAGAAGCGGCGCGAGGCCGCTGGATGTTGGATCAGTATTCGCTGGGCAACAGCAGTGTGGTGACGCTGCGATCCCATTCGGTGATGATCCAGAGCTTCAGGTCGCGCGTGACCTGGTAGGACGAGAACAGACGATCCTCACCGGATTGCAGCGCGGCGTCGTTCTGCCGTCGATCGCTGTCGTCCAGGTCGCCCCAATCGCCATGAAGATGGCGGCGCAGGTATGGCGTGGGGTTGAGCTGGCCCTGTCGGACCAGCTCGTCGACGCCGGCGGTCATGACCACCTGCCCGGGCGAAAAGCGTGCTTGTGACGCGAGGTTGAGGACTGCGAGTGCCATGGTGGTATCTCCTTCTGGAAGAAGGGGCCACGGCACCCCATCGGGGCGACATGACCCCGGTGGGTGGATGAAAGCGACGGCGAACCGTCAGGGAACAGCGATCAGCGGATGGTCAGCACTTCGCCCCACGTGGGCGATCCCAGCGTCAAGTCCCATGCACGAATGACCGGCACGAACTTGTCGGTGAGGATGCGCGTCTCGGCCACGGAGCCGTCGTCGCGCTCGGTGTACTCCGTCTGGAGGGTCTTCTCCTTGTGGGTATCACCTTTGACGACGAGCACGCGCCCGGTCCTGGACTTCACCACGCCGGAGATCGCGCCTGCGGCCAAGGCCAAGGCGAGATGCCAGTGCGACAAGGCCCGCGCGGGCGGACGCAGCGACTGCTGCGCGGCGCCCAGGTGCGTATCGAGCGCCGGCCAGAGTCCTTGCAGCCGGCCGACTTCATCGGCGAACTGCTCGGGCTCCATCGTCACGCGATAGAAGTGCTCCGGCTCGGCCGGGCTGGCAGGGACGGTGTACGGCAGGAACGGCCATTCGAGCGGCAGCTCCTCGGCTTCGACGTCGCCCTGTCCGATCTGCAGCAGCAGACCGCGGGTGGCCTTGACCGAATCCGATGCCTGGTCGCGCTGACGAATCCTGCGACCGAAGATCACCACCTGCTTGAACTGCGTTTCGACCGCACGGTAGATGCGCAGATCGGCGAAGTGGCGCGTCAGCCATCCGACCAGCTCGGCGTCGAGCACGTAGGACGGCACGATGAAGATCAGCACGCCACCGTACTGCATCAGCGGCAGCGCGCGCTGATAGAACAGCTTTTCCAGCCGCGCACGGCCCTGGCCTTGATAGCCGATGTTGCCGTTCACGTCCTTGCTCAGATCGCCATACGGCGGGTTCAGCCACAGCAGCCCGAAGGACTGGCGCGAGATCAGCGTGTCCATCAGGTCGCCGTGGATGCAGCGATCGACCAGTTGCCGTGCGTGGCGGGCACGCTCGGCGTCGTACTCGACGGCGAAGACCTGGACCTGCTCGCGCCCGAGGGCGTGAGCGGCTTCGGCGATCGCCACGCCTTCGCCGGCGCAGGGATCGAGGATGGACATGGCGCCGGGAGACGGCGCCAGTGCGGACAAGGCCCGCTCCAGCGTCGGCTCGTCGGTGGGGAAGTAGCCGTTACGAATGAAATTGCGCGCCAGGCGCGGAAACATGAGAGCCATGGATTTCTCCTGGTGATGGATGAGGGAAGGCGGGCACGCGCGGCGCGCATGCCCGTGGGGATGGCTCACGCCACACGCCGAAGCGGTGCGTTCGCGGCCAGTTCGTACTGCGTGGCGCCGAGGGTGCCGTTGCGGATCAGCTCGCCCAGCGCCTTCGTCAGCGCCGGGACATCGAGGGCCAGCCGATGGCCTTCCAGCGGCCCGAGGGCCAAGGGAAGACCGGTCAGCATCCGCCGTGTCTGCAACAGCTCCAACACGGTGTCGCGCCAGTGGTCGAGCAGTGGCAGCGGGCAGGTGTCCTGCACCAGCGTCCACAGCCGGTCGAGCCGGTGAGCGGAATCCCTGGGCAGAAGCGCCAGCGCGCTGGCGTTGGCCTTGTCTGGCTTCACGCAGCGACGATCGAACAGCCACACATTCGTCAGCGAACCGAACAGCGTTCGCCGATAGGCGCGGGTGATGCGCTTTTCCAGGTTCTCGACGTTGCCGACGAAGACCGGGATGGATGCGCCCTGCTCGGTGATGACGTGGAACTGATCCAGTCCCTGTTCATCCCGGCCGAGGGTCAGGCGAGCGAGGAACTCCTGAACGGCGGTGTCGCGCGCCCAGATCGAGAGAAAGACGAGATTGCCCTGCTCGTCACCGACGCAACCGTCGGCCATGAGGTCGGGGCATTCGTCGATGCGGTACAGCGGTTTCGCGGAAGAAGGTGCAGGCATGGTGATGTCCTCTTGAAAATGAAGGAGCAACCACAGCCCGCGGGGCCATGCTCGCCCCGGTTGGGTGAAGGAAGATGCGTGCCGCTAGACAGCGCGTCCCGCGTGGAAGCGGTGAACCCGCTCGCGCCACTCGGAGCTTTGCACCGGCGCCATGTCGAGATAGCGCAGCGGGCACGAGTAGTAGTACGGATGCACGGACTCATCGAGGGACTTGTAGCCCCAATCGCCGCCCGAGCTTTCCAGCAGATGGCAGCCGATGTAGCAGACGGACTCACCGGCCGCGAGGCCCATGACGCCCGCCTGCCTGGCGGTGACGCGAACCACGGTCCACAGAACGTCGCCGTCCAGCGTGTGGTCGATGACTTCGCAGCAAGCGCGTTCGGACGCCTGCGGAGCGAGCAGCTCGCGGATCAACTGATCGCGCGTCTGACGAACGAAGGTCCAGCCCATGAAGGTCTCCTTGAAGAAATGGCCGGAGCCCTCCCCGTCGGGGGAGAACCCCGGCGGGTGGCGGAATGCCGCGCAAGGCGGCGGATGGATCAGGCAGCTTTGAGGTGCCAGTCCTGGGACAACGGAGCGAACTCGTAGCCCAGCTTGTCGAGACGGTCTCGCTGCTGACGCAGCACACGACGATCCACGGTCGCATCGAGCTTCACGGTCTCGCCCAGGGGCCACAAGGCACCGAACAGCGCCGCGTCGTCTGCCTCGGCCGAGGCCGCAGCGGACACGGGAGCCGGTTCGCTGCCGAACGGCGTGGTATCGACCAGGGGATCGCGCGGACTGCGCGGCTTCGCCTTCGGCTTGGCCGGGGGCGTCGCCGGCACGGGCGCCTGCGCTTCCTCGTCGATCGGATCGACTTCCTGCGGACTCAGCCGGCGGGCTTCGTCGCGGCTCAGGGCGTCGATGTTGGACAGCGTCATCCCACCCAGATGGGCGCGGATCTCGATGACCATGCGGCCGTTGGCGTTGTACGTGGAGGGGCGAATCTCGACGATGACGAAATCACCGTCGTACTTGCCCTCGCGGTACTGATCGAGTTCGGCGTTCTTCACGACGAACTCGCCGATCGAGGTCGCCAGGCGGCCGACGTTGAAGTCGCCGTTCCTGCCGTGGATGGTCTTGATGGCCAGTTGGCCGGGAATGGTGATCATGAAGGTCTCCTGCGGACGAAGAGAAGACAAGGCCCCCGGGGATGGGGCCTTGCGGATCAGAACGACTCGGCAACGGCCAATGCGGGGGCATCGGCAGCGTCGTCGGCAGCATCGGCGACGGGCTTGGAAGGCTCCGGTACCGAGGCTTGCTGCGCGGCGGGCGCGTCGGACGTCACAGGGACTTCCGGGTCCCGGTCGTCGGTCTCGGTCGGCTTGGGCTCGGCCTTGTAGACGAGCTTGCCGTCGACCTTGATCCAACTGACGAACAGCAGGCGGGCCTTGAGGCTCACCCCCTG
>Ga0102832_1000618_pt1 | contig 46918 bp, 45 predicted proteins | sample EBPBio282013_DNA_FD_88942 | JGI IMG/M metagenome (GOLD analysis project Ga0102832, IMG submission 88942) | Wastewater treatment Type I Accumulibacter community from EBPR Bioreactor in Madison, WI, USA - Reactor 2_5/28/2013_ DNA (Illumina Assembly) | ecosystem: Engineered > Bioreactor > EBPR >...
CCGCGCAGAGAGCCCGCCGCGTGAAGCCGCCGGCCAAGGGCCACCAGCGCCGGATCGTCGGGGCGAAGGCCGCCGCGATGGCCGTCGCAGTCGATCTCGATCAGCGCGGGGATCGGAGCGCCCGCCGATACCAGCGCCTCCGCTTGCGCCAGGTTGTCAAGGATCACGGTCAGATCGCAGCCCTTCGCCCGCAGAGCCTGCACGCGGGGGAGTTTCTGCGGCGCGATGCCCACTGCATAGAGAATGTCGGTAATGCCCGTGGCGAAGAAGGCCTCCGCCTCAACCAGCGTCGAGACCGTGACTGGCCCGTTCGTGCCGCCGATCAGCCGGCGGGCGATCTCGACTGATTTCACGGTCTTAAGATGCGGGCGCAGCGCCACCCTGAGGGCGGCGGCCCGGACCGCCAACCGGTCGATGTTACGCGCCATTCTCGCCTCGTCGAGCAGGAGCGACGGCGTGGACAGGTCAGGGAGGTCTGTGCGATCCGGCATGGGGCAATCCTTTCGATGGACTTCCCCGGGACAGCCCAAGGAGGGTTCAATGACCATTCTCGCGGCGGAACTGAGAAATCAAGCTGTGCCTTGACGAGAGAGTTTCCGAACTTCGGTCCCTGCGCGCTGTCGGTGCGACCCCCAGCCTCACGGCGGTCGCGCGCCTTCGTGGCCACGGACCTCATCTTCAACTTCTTGTGGGAATAAGAAGAACCACAAGCCCTCCGCTTAGCAATCATGCGAAACTGTTCCATGGCCGCTGATGGCGGACACTCGATGGGTCGCGAACGAACGGCTGGGGGATCGTCAGCAAGGTCAGCTTTCCCTGAAGATGGACGCATATCCAGCATAGTATTCGCGCTTTTTCCCCGCAGGCGGAATCCTTGCAGAACGGACGCAAATGGAAGCATTTCCAGAACAAATTTCAGGCTGTTCCGGCGCGGCAGTAAAGTCGCAGCAATATCTTTGAACAGCTTAAGGGATGCGATAATGACCGATGACATGCTGCACGTGATGGAATGGCACAACGGCGACAAGGACTTTTCGCCCTTTTCCGACGCCGAGATGAAACGTCGTCAGGACGATGTGCGCCGCTGGATGGCGGACAACAATGTCGATGCGGCGCTTTTCACGTCCTATCACTGTATCAACTACTACTCGGGCTGGCTATACTGCTACTTCGGCCGCAAATACGGCATGGTCATCACCCAGGACAATGCCACCACGATCTCGGCCGGGATCGACGGCGGCCAGCCCTGGCGGCGCAGCTCCGGCAACAACATCACCTATACCGACTGGCGGCGCGACAACTTTTACCGCGCGGTGCGTCAGTTGATGCCGGGTGTCAGACGGCTGGGGATCGAGTTCGACCATGTGAATCTGGACTACCGCAAGGCATTGGAAGCGGCACTGCCGGGGGTGGAGTTCGTCGATATTGCCCAACCCTCGATGTGGATGCGCTCGATAAAGTCGGCGGAAGAGCACAAGCTGATCCGTGAGGGCGCCCGTGTGTGCGACGTGGGTGGCTGGGCGGTGGCCGGCGCGGTTGCAGCCGGCGTGCCGGAACATGAGGTGGCGATTGCAGGAACGAATGCGATGATCCGGGAGATCGCCAAATCCTTTCCCTTTGTCGAGCTCATGGACACTTGGACATGGTTCCAGTCCGGCATCAACACCGATGGCGCGCACAACCCGGTGACGAACAAGAAGATAAAGTCGGGAGAGATTCTGTCGCTCAACACCTTCCCGATGATCTTCGGCTATTACACCGCGCTGGAACGTACGCTTTTCTGCGACAGCGTCGATGATGCGAGCCTCGACATCTGGGAAAAGAACGTTGCCGTCCACCGCCGGGGCCTTGACCTCATCAAGCCCGGTGCCAAGTGCAACGAGATCGCACTGGAACTGAACGCCATGTATCGGCAATGGGACCTCCTGAAGTACCGCTCCTTCGGCTATGGTCATTCCTTCGGCGTTCTCAGCCACTACTATGGCCGCGAGGCGGGGGTGGAGCTGCGCGAGGACATCGAAACCGAGCTGAAGCCGGGAATGGTCGTTTCAATGGAGCCGATGGTCATGCTGCCCGAGGGCATGCCCGGGGCCGGCGGCTATCGCGAACACGACATTCTGATCGTGACCGAGACCGGGGCCGAGAATATTACTGGCTTCCCCTTCGGTCCGGAGCACAACATCATCAGGAACTGAGCCGGGCGTTCAAGACGGTTGAGGGGGCCGGCAAAGCTGACCCCCGTTCTTTATGTTCAGGCGGGACGAACCTGGCCCGCCGACAGCAGACAAGTTCCAAAGAAAAAGGGGGCCACTAAAGCCCCCTAGTCACCCGTGGGAGAAGACGGGCTAAGCGAATTCGGTGCGCAGGGCCTCCACGATGCCCCTGGTGCAGACCTCCAGGAGGATATGCCCCTTCTCGACCGACGCCTCTTTCGGCGAGGAAAGGGTGCCCGAGGGAGGCGTCCATTCCGGCTTGACCGGATAAACATCATAGGGCGGGAAGGTCGCCGGAGCGTGGTCTACCGCGCGGTCGAGGTGGACGTGTTCCGGATGCAGGGCCAGCATTAGCGAGGTTTCGAGGACGCCGCCATGTTCCACGTCCCAGCCGGGGAAGCCGCCGGGGTAGAGCTTGGCGATGGCCTCCTTGTCGACGAAGTCCCAGTAGGAGAGCACCACGACCTTCACATCGGTCACGCCATCCCAGCGCAATTCGCGGAGGGCCAGGTCGATGCCCTCGACGATGAACCAGGAGTTCTCGAAATGGCCGTTCACCAGGCAGATTTTCCGTACGCCGTGGCGGGCGAATTCCTTGACGACGTCCTTCAGCGCCGCAACCAGCGTGGAACCGTCCAGGCTGGTAGTGCCGGGCAGGTGGTTCCCGCCACCCGACTTCTGATGCGACTTGTAGCCATAGGTGAATGGCGGCGCGACGAGACCGCCGACCTCCAGCGCCACACGGCGGGCGAACTCGCTGGGCAGCAGCACATCGACATGCAGAGGCATGTGGTGGCCGTGCTGCTCCATCGAGCCGATGGGGATCAGGATCGGCGTCTGCCCCCCGCCCACGGCGGCGGCGTAGTCGGGCCAGGTGAGTTCCGAGGCGAAGGCGGTTGAGTGTTTCATGAGGACCAGACCTGCAAGGATGATTTTTGAAAACTACGTTGCGGCGCTCGCATAAGGAAAATAGATTGTCGCAATGCTTCCATTGGCGGGGCAAATCCATGGCGCTCCTGACGAACCTGCCGACCGACCTTCTGCGCACCTTCATCGCGGTGGTGGAACTTGGCGGACATTCCAAGGCAGGGGCAGTGCTAGGCCGCAGCCAACCCGCGATTTCCCTGCAAATCCGACGGCTTGAGGACCTTGTTCGTGCGCCCTTGCTGGCGCAGGAGGGCCGGTCGATCCACCCTACTCAGGCGGGTGAGGCGCTTCTGTCCTATGCGCGCGAGATGGTGCGCATCAACGACGAAGCAGTGCGCTATTTCCATCGGTCAGACATGACCGGAGTCCTTCGCATCGGCTTACCGACCGATTACGCGGTCGCCTTTCTGCAGAACTCGTTGACGAATTTCATGCGCCACCATCCTGACGTTGACCTTGAAATCTACTGTGACCTCAGTCGCGAGCTACACCAGCATCTTAGGTCCGACGATCTTGACATCATAGTTGCCACCATGCCGACAGCGCGAATGCCCTATATGTCGCGCGCATGGGTAGAGCAGCCGATCTGGGCGGCGGCCGAGTCGCTGGCGCTGATCGAAGGGCGTGCAGTTCCCCTTGGGGCGCATCTGGAAGGCTGCGACTACCGCGCGCGGATGATCGAAGCACTGGACGGCGCGTCGCGGCGCTGGCGGATCGTTTATACCGGACCGGGGATCTCCGGTTTGCAGAACGCGGTTCTGAACGGGCTGTGCATCACCGCGCTGACGCAGGCCACAATGCTTCCGGGCATGCGTGAGCTGGGCGAGGACGAGGGATTCCCAAAGCTTGAGCTTCTGCGCATCGGACTTTTCTACAAGCATCCGCGCCTGTCGGCGGCGGGCCTGCAATTGGTCAGCGACCTGGTGGCAAGTCTGGAAAGCGTAGGATCCGGCGTGAAAACGGTACCAAACGGATGAAATCGCGGCATCATAACCAGCGCTTATCAATGGATTTCAAGAACGGATTTTGTCCCGCTGACCCGATCTCCTAACGTCGCAGCAAGACCACTGCTGATGCAACGAGAATGGGGAAGTTAAAGATGTCCAGGATCGACACGGCCGCGACGGGCCTGACACGCCGTTCGCTGCTTGCCACAGGGGCTGCCGTTCTGGCTACCCCGATGCTGTCGCGCCGCGCCTTTGCGCAAGCGACCGAACTGACTATGCTGGCATGGTACGGCCACGCCGAGCCCGATATCGTTGCCGAGTTCGAGGCCGAGAACAACGTCAAGTTCGTGCCGAAGTATTACACCGGCGGCGACAACATGTTGGGCCTGATCTCACAGTCGCCCCCCGGGACGTTCGACGTGATCCTGTCGGATGCCGAGTATGTGCAGGCGCTGAACGAAGCGGGCTATGTCGAAGAGCTTGACCCGAACGACTACGCGCTTGCCGACTATTTCCCGGAGTTCCAGAACTTCCCGGGCAACTGGGCGGACGGCAAGCTCTTCTCGATGGTCACCCGCTTTGGCTTCCTGGGAGTGGCCTACAACACCGACGCCCTGACCGAGGCGGAAGCCGCCAACTACAACGTGTTCTGGGACCCGCGGCTTACGGGAAAAGTCGGACATTTCGACTGGCACCTCCCGAATCTGGGACAGATGAGCCTTTTGAACGGCAACGCCAATCCTTATGACATCGATGAGGCCGCCTGGCAGGCGGTGAAGGACAAGACGATGTCGCTGCGGCCGCAGATCGGGGGCTTCTTCGATTACGGCGGGACCTTCTCGTCCCTGAACGACGGGCAGATGCTGGCCTTCTGCGGGATCGGCGACTGGATCACGGGGGTGCTGGAAAAGAGCGGTGCCAAGGTGCGGTCCGTCATTCCGGAACAGGGCGGCCTGCAGTGGTCGGAATGCTTCTCGATCGGCAAGGATTCGGCCAAGGCCGACCTGGCCAAGAAGTGGATCCAGTACATCACCTCGGCCAAGGGTCAGGCGAAATCGGCCCAGATGGCGGCATACCCGGCGCTGGTCCCGAACCAGAAGGGCTGGGAAGTGCTGAACGCCGAGAACCCGGACGAAGCCAAGCGCCAGGGCATGACCAAGGAGGCAGGCAACGTGATCGACATGATCCGGGCCGGGCGGATCAAGTACCGCCAGTGGCCGGTCCAGCAGAGCCTGGAAGACTGGAACGACTTCTGGTCGGAATACAAGGGTTCCTGATCCGACATCTAAGCCAAGGCGGGCCGGCCAGCCTGAGAGGCCGCCCCGCACCCCCAAACCAGAGTGCGCCATCCGATGCGACGTCCGATTACCCTTTACGGTCTGACCTTCTCGTTGCCGCTTCTGGTCTGGCAGATCCTGTTCTTCGTCTTTCCGCTGCTGTTCCTCGTCGCTCTCAGCTTCTGGACGGTGAAGAACTTCACCATGCGGCCGGACTTCGACACGGTGAACTGGACCACGATGTATGGTCGCGCCGTGTTCTGGCAGGCCTATGGCACGACCTTCGCGCTGGCCACCGCGGCCTCGGTCCTGACGAGCACACTCGCCTTTCCCTGCGCCTATGCCATCGCCTTCAAGCTGTCCGACAGCGCCCGACGCTGGGCAGTCTTTCTGATGGTGATCCCGTTCTTCACCAGCTACCTGGTCCGCGTCTATTCCTGGCAGATATTCCTGTCGGACAACGGCATCATCAACGTGATTCTCGGCTGGATCGGACTTGGTCCCTTTCCGCTGCTGAACACCGTCGGCGCCACGATGATCGGCTACCTGACGCTCAGCTTTCCGCTGGTCGTGCTTCTGCAGCTCTTCAGCCTCGTCTTCATCGACCGCACCCTGATCGAGGCCGCGCACAACCTGCGTTGCGGGCGGCTGCGCACGGTCTTTGCGGTGGTCATCCCCTCGGCCCGGGTGGGCCTGGTGATCGCAGCGCTCTTCTGCTTCATCCTTTCCTTCGGCGATTTCGTCAGCCCGGTCTACCTGGGCGGGGGTGAGCCCACGACGCTCTCGATCCTGATCACCGACACCACGAAGTCCGGCCAGCAATGGCCCCGCGCAGCGGTCATTGCGCTGACCATGATTGGCACGCTTATGCTGGTGGCGTTTGCCGCGGTCAAGTTCGCATACAAGGGAAAGACGAGATGAGCGGATCCGCCGACCTGAACCGCAACCGGGCCGTCGACTGGGCGCTGATGGCCTATATCGTCCTTGCCTATGCCTTCGTCTTCGCGCCGATTGCGGCAAGCTTCGTCTTTTCCTTCAACTCTGACCGCTTCCCCTCGATCCCGCTGGGCGAGTTCTCGCTGGACTGGTACCGCGCCGTCGCCACCGACCCGCTGGTCTGGGAAGGCGCGCGGAACACGCTGGTGGTGGGGGTGATCGTCGGCGTGATCTCGACCGTGCTTGGTTTCGGCGCCGCCTATACCGACTTTCGCTATAGCTTCTTCGGCAAGCAGATCTACCTTGCGCTGGCACTGCTGCCGCCGACAATCCCGGTCATCATCCTGGGCCTGGCGATGCTGGCCTATCTCAGCCGGGTGAACCTGTCAGGCGACGCCCTGTCGGTCATCATCAGCCATGTCGTCGTCTGCGCCCCCTTCGCCATGGCGATCATCCGGCTGCGCCTTTCCCAGATGGACCCGGCGCTGGAGCCTGCCGCGTGGAACCTCGGCGCGTCCGAGTGGAAGGCCATGCGCCATGTGATAATTCCCTTCACCATGCCCGCGATCCTAGGCGCGCTCTTCATCACCATGGCCGTGTCCTTTGACGAATTCGCCGTGGCCTGGTTCGTCTCGGGCCTGAACGAGACCCTGCCGGTGAAGGTCCTGGGCTTCCTGCAAGGCCAGGTCAGTCCGCGGATCAACGCGATCGGAACCTTCGTCTTCATCCTGTCCATGACGCTTGTGATCCTGGCTCAGCTCTTGCTGTCCGGTCGCGGCGCGGGTCAGACCAGCGCCGACAAGGAGTAACCCATGCAACGCGACACGCTTGTTTCCTTCGAGGGCGTGGTGAAACGGTTCGGCGATTTTGTCGCTGTGCAGAAGCTTGATTTCGAAATCCGCAAGGGCGAGTTCCTCGCGATCATGGGCTCATCCGGCTGCGGCAAGACCACGACGCTCAGGATGCTGGCGGGACTTGAGGGGCCGAGCGAAGGCGTGATCCGTCTCTCCGGAAAGCCGATCAACGACCTGCCGACGTGGAGCCGCGACACGCCGATGGTGTGGCAGAGCCTGGCCCTCTTTCCCTTCCTGAACGTGCGCGAGAACGTGGAGTTCGCCCTGAAGATGCGCGGTGTCGGCAAAGTAGAGCGTCGCCGCCGCGCGGAACAGTGGCTCGACCGGATGCAGATCACCGAGTTCGCCGAGCGCAACATCTCGCAGCTTTCGGGCGGGCAGCGTCAGCGCGTGGCCCTGGCTCGGTCGCTGGTAGTGGAGCCGGAGATCCTGCTTCTCGATGAGCCTTTGTCCGCACTTGATGCCGCACTGAAGGTAAGGATGCAGTCAGTGCTGAAGAACCTGCAGCGCGAGACTGGAATCACTTTCGTCTATGTCACCCACAGCCAGTCCGAAGCCTTCTCGATGGCTGACCGCGTGGTCATCATGAGCCGGGGCAAGATCGAACAGATCGGGACCCCGCAAGAAATCTATCGCACTCCGCGCACCCGCTTCGTAGCGGACTTCCTGGGGTCGTCGAATCTATTTACTGGCAAGGTCAGATCCGACGGGCAGGGGCTGGCCCTAGACACACCTGTCGGCCAATTGGCGCTGGCACCAGGGGCGACCAACGACATCGGCGACACCGCGACGCTAACGGTCCTAGACACCAAGACCCACCTTAGTATTTCTGCGCCGACGGGATCGGTCAACGTCGTGCCGGTTCGCGTCATCGGCGAGGAATTCGTGGGCGCGACGGCCACTCTGTATCTTGAAACCGCCCATGGCCAGGAGATCCGGGTCCAGAAAGGTCACGACGAACTGGCCGACCTTCCTCTTGGGACCGGTCAAAGCCTCTACGCCTGGTGGAACCCGCAGGATTCCCACCTTGTCGCAGAGGCCTAGAGCTCTACCGTCATGACTTACCTGTTCTTCTCGGGTCGCCTCGGACCGTGCAGCACCGCTAGAGCAAAGGAGCAATGCGAAATGAGCATCGTCTTTCTTCAGGGCGGGGGGCTAAGCAAAGAGCAGATGGATCGAGTTCGGCTCGAGCGTCACCAACTCTGGTTGTTCTTTCGGCTCATTACAGATGTCCTGTGCTTGAGAAAGCGTCGAAATTCGGACGGGGAGACCAAGCAATAGTCAACCGTAGCGATCTGCAGTTGTGACAACGGAGACCGAATTGACCCGCCATCTCAACGAAAAGCATTTGAGAAGCTCCGCCGTCGTCGTTCCGCGTGGCGTCGCCCACTTTCGAATCGCTGGTCAGATCGAAACGCGGGAATTTGCGTTCCTCGTGTTGCCGCGCTTCACACTTCTTGCATTCAGCTCTGCAATCGAACCACTCCGCATCGCTAACCAACTGACGCAAAAGCCGTTGTATTTTTGGCGGGTGATGAGCATGGATGGTGCCCCGGTCGAAAGTTCTGCCGGCGTCCGGATCGACGTCGACCACGGGCTTCAACCGCTCGGGCGCAAGACAAGTGTCGTAGTCTGCTCTGGCACGGACGCATCGCAGGCCGCCGACCTCAGTGTCTTGGACTGGCTGCGGGACCATGCCCGTCACGGTGGCGGGATCGGCGCGATTTGCACTGGCGCCTACACCCTTGCGCGCGCGGGGCTTCTGGGCGATGACTCGCCCGCAGTCCACTGGGAAAACCGGTCCGCCTTCCGTGAACTCTTCGACCTGGATCCCTTGGAACAGATCTATGTGATCGGGCGCAAGCATTTCTCTTGTGCCGGGGGCGAAGCTGGCGTGGACATGATGTTGGCGCTTGTCGCGCAGCACCACGGACAGAAGCTTGCCGACGCTGTGGCCGAAATGTGCCTTCACAACCGTCGGCGCGAGGCTAGCGTCGCGCAGAAGAAAGCCTATCCTGCATCAATGCTTTTGCGCAACCCAGCGATCTCCCGGGTTATTGCAGCAATGAAGACCAATATCGCTACGCCACTGGATCAGAAAGAACTTTCCGATATTTTCGGTCGATCGCCGCGCCACATGGAGCGTATGTTCAGATCGGTTCTGCAAGAAACGCCGAAAAGCTTCTACCTAGGGCTACGGCTGGAGGAAGCACGCAATCTTCTGTCGGACACACCGCTTTCGATTCTCGAAATCGCAATCGCCACGGGTTTTAGTTCACGGTCAAGTTTTTACAAAGCATACAAGGGCCGATTCGGCAGCAATCCAACATCCCTTAGGTAGCAATTGCACATGTCAACGCCAGGATCGTCAATCCACACAATTTGAGGCACATCCTAGTCCATTGCCAGGCCGACCTCTCAAAGGATGCGGAATGCGCAGATTGCGGTCAGAGTTGGCAAGGCTGCAGCAATCAGAAGCCCGAGCGGGCTGATTGCACCATCCGAGAACATGTCCCGCAGGATTGCCGCCCCCGCCGGATTGGGGGCGTTTGCGATCACCGTCAGCCCGCCTCCGGTTACCGCGCCCGCAACGTAACCGTCCGGCCTGACCGCTCTGCCTGTGGTGCTGCGTAGAGGATAGTGTCCATCATCGGATAATGGACACTATCGAGGCAGCGGGTGACGAAGCGGCGGAAGCGGCGGGTCTGGTCGGACGACGAGAAGCGGATGATCTGCGGGCAGACGCGCGTGCCCGGGGTATCGGTGAGCCAGGTTGCCCGGCGCTATGACGTGAATGCCAATCTGGTCTTTGCCTGGCTTCGTGATCCGCGGTTTGCGGATGTCGGCGTGGCTGATGTCGCGCGCTTTCTGCCGGTGGAGATTGTCGCGGAGGTGAGCGCGCCCGTGGCAGCGCCTGCCACCGACAATCGCATCGAGATCGAACTGGCGGGCGGGCACCGGATGCGGATCAGCGGCGGGTATGATCCCGAGGCATTGGCGCGGCTGATCCGGGGGTTGTCGGTTTGATCCCGGTTCCAGCCAGCACGCGGGTCTGGCTGGCGGCAGGCGTCACCGACATGCGCAAGGGCTTTGCGGCGCTGGCCGCGCAGGCCGAGGCGGTGCTGAAGCAGGACCCCTTTGCCGGACATCTGTTTGTCTTCCGTGGCCGCCGGGGTGACCTGGTGAAGGTGATCTGGTGGGATGGTCAAGGCGCCTGCATGTTCATGAAGCGGCTGGAGCGGGGCCGGTTCGTCTGGCCTTCTGCCAAGGAGGGCAAGGTGGCGCTGACACCCGCGCAGCTGGCGATGCTCCTGGAAGGGATCGACTGGCAAGCGCCGGAGCGGACATGGCGACCCTTGGCGGCGGGGTAATCTGGCCGCCGTGCAATTGCAGGATTCCCACAAGGAATCCCGTGGGATAGACTTCTCCCATGCTCGATCAGACCCTGACCCTGCCGGAAGACCCCGAGGAACTGCGCAGCTTCACCGTGCGGCTCCTGGCCGAGGTGAAGGCGCAGGCGATCCTGATCGAGAAGCTGCGCCATCAACTTGCCGGACACCGGGCACACCGGTTCGGGGCATCCTCAGAGACTGCGGAACAGCTTCAGCTTGCGCTCGAGACCAGCGAGATCGCCGCCGCCGCGATGACCGCGCGCCTCAAGCTGCCTGACATCGAAGAGAAGGACAAACCCAAGCGCCGCCCGATCCCGGACCACATCCGGCGGATGGAAGTGGAGATCAGCCCCGGCGCCGACGCCTGTGCCGACTGCGGCGGCCGCCTGCGCCGGATCGGCGAGGACGTGACCGAGGAACTGGAATACGTCCCGGGCCGCTTCATCGTGAACCGCACCGTGCGGCCCCGGCTGACTTGTTCCTGCTGCGAACGCTTCGTCTAGGCGCCGCTGCCCTCGCGCCCGATCGAGCGTGGCCGCCCGGGGCCGGGTCTCTTGGCCCATGTGCTGGTCAGCAAGTATGCCGATCACCTGCCACTCTATCGCCAGAGCCAGATCTTCGACCGAGAAGGGCTCGATCTGGATCGCTCGACCCTGGCTGACTGGGTCGGCAAGACCACCGCGCTGCTGGAGCCGCTGGCCGATGCCATCGGGCGCCATGTCCTGTCGGCCGAGGCGATCTTTGCCGATGACACGCCTGTGCAGATGCTTGCGCCCGGCACCGGCAAGACCCAGACGGCACGGCTCTGGACCTATGCCCGCGATGAACGCCCCTGGGGCGGTGATGCGCCCCCGGCCGCCTGGTATAGGTTCTCCGGTGACCGGAAAGGCCAACATCCGCGGGACCATCTCGCCCGCTTCCGCGGCTGGATGCACGCTGATGGTTACGCGGGCTTCGAGGACCTCTATCGCTCCGGCGCCATCCGCGAGGTCGCCTGCATGGCGCATGTCAGGCGCAAGTTCGTCGACATCCACCGGTCACAGGGCTCCCCCATCGCTGAGGAAGCCATCGGCCGGATCGCGCAACTCTACGCCGTCGAGAAGGAGGCCAGAGGCTCACCGCCGGACCGCCGCGCCGAGCTGCGAAAGGTCCATGCCGCCCCGGTCTTCGACGATCTGGAGGAATGGCTGGCCATGCAAATGACCAAGATATCCGGAAAATCCCCGCTCGCGGCCGCCATCCGCTACGCGCTGGCCCGCATGGAACGCCTGCGCCCCTACCTCGGCAACGGCATCCTTGAGTTGGATAACAACGCCGCCGAACGCGGCATGCGCGCCATCGCCCTCGGTCGGAAGAACTACCTCTTCGTCGGCTCCGAAGCAGGCGGCAAGGCCGCAGCCATCGCCTACACCCTGATCGAAACGGCAAAGCTCAACGCCGTCGATCCCAACGCCTGGCTCGCCGACACCCTCGCGCGCATCCCGGACTACAAGATCACCAAGGTCGACGACCTGTTGCTATGGCGATGGAACCGGTAGCGGTCAGACCGGACGCTTACACTGCATCGGATTTTGGTGGTAGAGATACGGCACGCTTCTCTTCTTCTGCCCAGATCAGGATGCGGTCGCGCAGCCGGTCGGGCCGCATGAGGCCCTACATGAACTCCACCTGGTCGATGCAGATGCGCAGGAAGAACTGCGCGAAGGAGGCAAGCGCGGCCTCGCTGAGCGTGCCGCGCCCGTCACGGTCGCCACGGCGGGGGCCGTCACAGGCGGCGAGGTGTTCGTTGTAGGCAGCCTCCTGCCGCGCAAGCCCGCGCGCCGCAGACCATAGGCCGCGCGTGTCGAGGGTCTTGCGCAGCATGGCATAAAACAGGGTCATCCTCAATTTGTGTGGTGCAGAGGAAGCATTCGGGCCCTGAGCAAGTTCGGGCCGGCTCGCCCATACATCGCGCGCTTCAAGGTCTTCAATCGGTTGATCTGGCCTTCGGCTTGACCATTGCTCCACTCCATTTCGATCGCATTCCTGACCGCATCAATGTCTCTGTTCAAGGTTCGGGCGAACCGCACGATGGGCGCCAGGTCCGTTTCGATCGCATCGTCGATCCAGGCGGGCAGCGGGTCTGCTTTTCGACCACGCAAGATGCCATTGAAACGCATGGCGAGGCGCCGCATTGTTGTGAAGGCAGGCGAGCCTTCCTTGAGAACTTCGACTTTTCTCGCCTGTTCCAAGGTGAACTTTCCTCTTGGTTTGATGCAGAGTGCGGCCGCGATAACCGGGGAAATCGCGTGCCCGGTTTCCGGGTCCCGGACCGGTGCAAGGATCTGATCTTCCTTGATGGGTCCCTCCTGTTCCTGTTTTTCGGCTCTGCGCCATCCGGCCAAGAGCCGCTGCAAGTTTGACAGGCTGCCCTCGTAACCACGTTCTTGGATCAAAGGGAGCAGTGCATTGCCGCTGCGAATACCGTTCTCCCAGCGTTGCTTCAGGTACTCTTCAAAATACCATGCAGACGAGCGTTTGAGGACCGCGCGCTTTCGGTCCGGTGGCGTCTCGAACTGCAGCCATTTCGCGACGCTACGTCGGGGAAACCCCGTCCTCCGCCCGATCTCGCTGCACGTCAGCCCTTGCTGCCGAAGTGCCGAAATGGTCCTGAAAATCTCTTCTCGGGATTTGCGATGGGCAAGACGTGATTTCAGAAGGTTCTGAGCTGTGCTGATGTTGTCTGCATCGGAGAGTAAGGCCCTGCCAGTTGCACGACCGTGCAGGTTCATTTGCTCCTCGATTGCCATGCGAAGGTTCTGCACGATATGAAACCGGTCGGCGACCTGTTCCGCCTGCGGCGCTCCTTTTCGGGCGGCTTGGGCGTAGAGACCGCAGCGATCCCGGCTTATGACTTCCACCTCAGGATGACGCCTTAGCCAGTCGGTGCATGTGACGACATCACGATCTTCGAGAACATCGATGACGGCGCGACGCTCGAGGTCGATGATGATCGTCCCGTAGTTCTGCGACTTTCGCCAACTCCAATCATCGATCCCGATGATCCGTGCGCGTGGTGGAACAACTTGAGCTGCGCGTAGCAACTGTCGGAGAATAGTATCGTCACTGACCCGGATACCCAGTCGCCGCAAGAGCCGTTCAGCTGGGGTGCCGCCAGCGGCGTGCGCCACATGGCCTAAGAGTTGCGCCTGTCGAGACGTCCGGCGCGCATAAGGGGTCGCCACCGCCGCCTCGCGATCGGAGAACGTGCGGCGGCGGCAATCCGAGTTCAAACATCGCCATCGACAAACCCTGAGCTCGATCCAAACCGCTTGGCCCTGAGCAGGAAAATCCTCGATCCGCCGGCACCTCCAACCATGTCGCTGTCTTGAGGGCGTCCCGCACTCAGGGCAGGTGCCATTCGGAGCCAGTCTGCCAGATACGACCCATGCACCCGTCTCAGACTGGCGGACCTCACCAACCTCCACGTTGGCGGTTGGAGCCCAATGCTTCTTCGATACCACGGCCTGATCCCTTCAATCTGTGAAGCTCGGTCAGACCGTGACACACAAATTGAGGATGACCCGATTTAAGGACGACGCGACAACACAGTTTCTAACCCTTGAGCGCGGCGTCCACTTCCGCCGCGAGCGGGATCGACAGCTGCGCGGCCGGCTTCAGGCAGGCGAGCGAGCCGGCTGCTGCCGCGCGCCTCAGCGCTTCCTCGAGATCGAGCCCGGTCGCGAGCCCTGCGGCAAGGTAGCCGCAGAAGGTATCGCCGGCGCCGACCGTGTCGACCGGTATGATTTCGAGCGCGTCGACATGAATGATCTCGTCGCCCTTCGTGGCAAGAACGCCCGCGCCGCCCAGCGTGACGATCATCGTAGCGCCAGTGCGGCGGGCGAAGTCGCGCATACGGTCCTGCCTTTCGCCGGTGGGCAGGGCGAGTGCCTCGGCATAGAGGTCGAACTCGGTTTCGTTGGCCACGACATAGTCGGCCTTACCGATAAATCCGGCGGCTTCGGCGCGGAAGGGCGCAGTGTTCAACATGGTCACGGCACCGGCCTGACGCGCCATGTCGAGCGCTGCGTCGACGGTGGGAAGCGGGATTTCGTGCTGCAACAGCACGACATCGCCCTTGCCGAACTTGGCCCTGCCCAAATCGCCGGGGCCGACGGTGCCATTCGCTCCCGGAACCACCGCGATCATGTTCTCGCCGTCGCCGCCGACGAGGATGAACGCGATGCCTGTTGCGGCGTGCATAAAGGCGACGCCGGAAAGGTCGACCCCGCCACCATCGAGATGGGCAAGCGCCTCGCCGGCGAATGCGTCTTTGCCCACGGCGCCGACCATGTGCACCGCTACACCTGCCCGTGCTGCGGCCAGGGCCTGGTTGGCGCCCTTGCCGCCGGGAGCGGACCTGAATTCACCTCCAGGCACCGTCTCGCCGGGGCCAGGAAGTCGGCTAACGGTGGCGATGAGGTCGAGGTTGATGGATCCGACGACAGTGATCACGGCAGTCTCCTGAACTTTGGTACAAACTTTAGTGCGATCGCAACAGGACCGTGCGGCGATCGCCTCACAACCCCTGAAAACCAGAGATGCCCTGATGACGAGCGCCGAGCGCGCAAAAAACCTGTCACAAAGCTTCCCAAGTCCCTGGCGACGGGCCACGGCTTCCTATCTCGCTCCTTAGCGGAGCGCCTCAAGGAAGAGCTTTGCGAAAGCGGTTGCGTCGACTCGGGTGACGATGGTGGCGTTCGGTGCGCGCCCTGCCAAATGGCGCTCGCTCGTTGCCGCGACGACCTGCCCCGCCGCCGGTCCACTGTCTGTGCAGATGGAGACATGGCCCGTGACCGTTTCGAAAATTTCGGGCGCTAGCATCCAGGCAATCGCGCTGGGATCGTGCAGGCACGGATCCTTCGCACCATAGTTAACCAGGAGCCGCGCCGTCTCCTGCGCCACTGGCGTGGCAATCGCCTTGGCCTCGCGGATTATCTCGTCGGTGACGACCGCCTGACGGGTCACGTCAAGACCGAGCATGGTCAGTGGGATGCCGCTGTCGAAGACGATTGCGGCGGCATGGGGATCGACCACGAAGTTGAACTCGGCCAGGGGGGTCGTATTGCCGGGGCAGAAAGCCGCGCCGCCCATGATGGTGATGGCGCTGATGTATTCGGGCAGCTCCGGATCGAGGAGCAGCGCTAGGGCCAGATTGGTCAATGGGCCCGTGGCACAGATATGGAGCCTTCCCTCGGCCCGCGCGATGCGCGAGATTTCGGTGGCCGCATGTCCCTGGCTCAAGGCCATCGTGGGCGCAGGCAGCGGGCTGCCAGCGAGCCCGTCCGAACCGTGCATGATCGAGACCCGACCCCGGGAGGCCATGATCGGGCGCGCCGCCCCGGCATAGACGGGGATGTCCTGCCGCCCGGCAAGCTCCAGGATGCGGCGGGCATTGTTGAGGACCGGCGCGAGGCCGACGTTCCCCGCGACGCAGGTCACACCGATCATCTCCAGCGCATCACGCCGACCGAGCGCAAAGAGCATGGCCAGCGCATCATCCGCACCGGGATCGCAGTCATAAAGGAAACGCATGGCCAGCACGCCTCAACTCCGATCGGTCACGAAGCGCGCAGCCTCGGGTGCCCAGCCGAAGCGAACGGCCGCCCCCACCTGCAGATCGCCCGCCATGGCGGGGGCGCGGGCGGTGATCTCCTGCGCGCCGACGTCAATTATGACGCGCAGTTCGGAGCCGCCGTAGACGGTCTCCCTTACCCGTCCCTCAAAGAAGCCCTCGCCGAGGGTGATCATCTCGGGCCTCACCACGATCGCACCCGTGGTGCCCTCGGCCAGGGTCGCGCCGGGGATCGCGAGAGGGCCGAGCGCGGTTTGCAAGGCGCCGTGCCTTACCGTGCCCCGAATGATCGAGGAAACTCCGATGAAATCCGCCACGAACAGATCTTCAGGTTCTTCATACATCTGTCGCGGACTGCCGAGCTGGGCGATCTTGCCGTTGTTCATCAGGCAAATGCGGTCCGAGAGCGCCAGCGCCTCCTGCTGGTCGTGGGTCACGAAGATGATCGTGGCTCCGGTCTCCCGGTGAATGCGCTTGATCTCGATCTGCATCGCCTCGCGGAGCTTGGCATCCAGCGCCCCGAGCGGCTCATCCATCAAGATGATGGCGGGATCGTAGACGAGGCAGCGCGCCAGCGCGACGCGCTGCTGCTGGCCACCCGAAAGCTGGGAGGGAATGCGGGTGGCGGCATGGTCGAGGCCGACGGTCTCCAGCGCCCTGGCAACCTTGGCGTTGGCCTCAGACTTCGCCAAGCTCCGCATTTTCAGCGCGAAGCCAACATTCTCGGCCACGGTCATATGTGGGAAGAGCGCGTAGTTCTGAAACACCACGCCGATGTCGCGCTTGTTGACCGGCGCGTGGGTCTGGTCCTTGCCGTCGATGATCACCGTGCCGGCACTGGGCGCCTGCAGGCCGCAGATAAGTTGCAGGAGAGTCGTCTTGCCCGAACCCGACGGCCCAAGGAGCGTGAGCAGCTCCCCCTTGCGGACTTCGAGATCAATGTGGTCGAGCGCGGCGGTATGGCCGTAGATCTTGCCCAGGTTCTTGACCTGAAGCTTGATTTCCGGCTTGTCGGAAGTAGAGGTGGACATATCGACAGCGGATCCTTTGGTCGTCAGGGGATAGGTAGGTGCATGCATGTCAACGCGGCCTCGCCTTTTCGGCGATGACAAAGAGTAGGGTTACCACCGCAACGATGAAAACCGAGGCCGCAGCCAGGGTCGGGGAAATGCTCAGGATGATGTCATCCCACATCTGCTTAGGCAGGGTCTGCTTGACGCCCGCCCCTACGAAAAGCGCAATCGTCAGTTCCTCGAAGGAATGCAGAACCCCGAAGAGGAAGGCCGCAACAGTGCCCCCCTTGATCAGCGGCAGCAGGACCAGCCGGATCTGCTGCCAACCACTTGCACCCAGCGTGGCAGCGGCCTGCAGCAGACGCCAGTCCACGCCACGAAAGGTCGTGAGCAGGATGACGAAGACTACCGGAATCGCCGCAAGCGTGTGGCCGAGCACGATGCCGGCATTGGTCGCAACCAGTCCGACCTTCGCCAGGATGTAGAACAGCGCCACGCCGATCACGATGTTCGGGACCACCATTGGCAGCATGAACGACAGGAAGATCAGCCCTCCCCCCTTGCGTTGCGAGCGCACAATGCCATAGGCGGCCAGCCCCGAAAGGATCGTGGCCAGAATGCCGGTCGTCACCGCGATCATCGCCGAACGTAGCGTCGCCCCCATCCATTGATCGGAGCCAATATAGGCCTCGAACCAGCGTAGCGAGAAGCTCTTGGGCGGGAATTCGAGGATGCTTGAGCCGGAGAAGGCCATGGGCGGGAAGGCCAGAACCGGTACGATCAGGACGGCGATGACCAGCCAGACGAAGACGGCAGATGCGCTGCGACCGACACGCGCCGGCAGGAGTCTGGCGACGAGATCGCCCACCAAGGCTCCGATCTCGATGATCCAGCCGCCGACGGTGCCCATGATGCGCCCGCGCCTAACCGCCGCGCCGTTGCCCGATATGGCAGACATGCCGAAGAGCTGATCATAGATGGCAATGGTGATCAGCGTGACTGCCAGCAGGAGCGCCGCCAGCGCTCCGGCAAGCCGAAGGTTGAAGAGCTTCTGCACCTGCGTGATCATCATCTGTCCGATCACCGTCTCATTCGGCGACCCCAGGAGGGCGGGGGTGATGAAGAATCCGAGTCCCAGGACGAAGATCAGGAGGCCGGCTGCAGCTACGCCCGGCATGGACAGCGGCAAAAATATGCGCCAGAAGGCCTGGCTGCGGCTCGCGCCCATGGTCATGGCGGCGGGGACGAGGCGGCTGTCGATCGAAAGCATCGTCGGCAGCATGGTCAGGATGGCGATCGGCAACATGGCGTGCGCCATGCCGAAGACCACCGCGCCGCGCCCGTAGAGCAGGTTCAACTCGGTATCGAAGCCAATGCCGGTAAGAAGCTGCGCCACGATCCCCTTGCGCGCCAAAAGCACGATCCAGGCAAAATTCTTCAGAAGCGGGCTGACCCAGAACGGTAAAAGAACGAGCCACATCGCCATGCGCCGGCGGCGTTCCTCCATCCCCACGAGCCAGAGCGCGATCGGATAACCGACCAGAAGGCAGACCATCGTCACCTGCGCGGCAATGGCGAAGGTGTTGGCCAGTACCTTCACATAGACCCCTGCCGAGAACATCTCCTCATAGACCGACAGGTCGAAAGCGCCCGACTTGGGATCGATGAAGGATTGCAAGATCAGCGCGCCGGCCGGAAGGATCAGCAACAGAGCCATGTAGCCAAGCCCTGGCGCGGAAAGCCACAGGCTGTCGAGCCTGAAGCGTTGCCGCGCAAAGGTGTCCTTCGCGGAGAGTTCAGCCATGAGCGTCCCGTTTGTTGAAATGGCCCGTTCCACCCTTGCGGAACTGGGCCATCCATTGTCAAAAATGTCGCGCCGCCTGAGGGCGCGGTCGGAAGATCAAGTGGTCCGTCGGGCCGAAACTCAGCCAACAATCCACTGTTCGAAACGCTGGGTCAGCGCATCCTGATTCTCCGCCCAGAACTGAGCGTTCAGCAGGGTCAGGCCCTTGATGTTGTCCGGAGCGGTCGGCAGGAGCGCTGCCTTTTCCGGGCTCAAGTAGTCATAGGCCTTCATGTTGGTTGGGCCGCAGGCCAGAAGCTCGGTGTAGGCCGCCTGACGCTTGGCATCGAGACACCATTCAATGAACTTTCTGGCCAAGTCCGCCTTCTCGGTGTTGCCGGCGATGGTCCAGCCGTCGATGTTGAACAGACCGCCGTTCCACATGATGCGTGCGGGCGCACCCGAGTCGATCGCGACCTGCGCCCGTGTCGACCAGGTCGACATCAGATCCAGTTCACCATCGTTGAGAAGTTGTGTCGCATGGGCACCCGAGGTCCACCAGACGTTGATGTGAGACTTGATCTTGTCGAGGCTGGCGAAGGCGCGCTCCACATCGAGCGGATACAGCTTGTCGAGTGGCACACCGTCCGCGAGCAGGGCCATTTCCAAGGTGGTTACCGGGCTGCGCCATAGGCCACGACGGCCCTCGAATGCATCGACATTCCAGAAATCGGCCCAGTTGGCGGGGACCGTCTTCATCGTGTCGGTGCGATAGCCCATGACCAGCGCATAGATCGCCACGCCGACGAAATCCGGCTCGAAGTTGTTCGGAGTAAAGTCTTCCGGGTTCGGAACCTCGATATTGACCGGCATCATGTAGTGGTCGCCCTGCTGACGCATACGCAGCACGTGTTCAGGCGTCATGAGAGCGACGTCGAAAAGCTTGGTGTCGGTGTCGACGGCCATCTTGTACTGCGGGATCGGATCGGGCTCGTTGGTGTTGACCTGAATGGTCACGCCGGTTTCTTCGGTGAAGGTGTCGTAGAACGCCACCTTGAAGCCTTCATAGAAGGCGCCACCCATGTCGCGGACGACCAGCGTTTCGCCGGCAAATGCACGCGAGCCCTTCAGTATTGCTGGTGTCGCCAACGCGATTGCGGCGAGCCCCGAGGTTCCTTTCAGAAACCCACGGCGCGACATATCGTTGTTCATTCCGTCCTCCGGCTGGTGTTTGGTCGTGTCGGCGCGTATGTCCCATCCGGTGGCCTTCGAGAAAGTACAATTTTCCTGACCTGAGCTTCGGAAAACGCGAAGCAATTTGCTTGATCGGCATTGTCCGATTAAATCTGTCTGATAGGGTGAGGACGGCTCGATTGGTCTGGTCCTCGGCACTCGGCAGGGCTTTCTTCCTTACGGAATGCGTTGTCGCAGAACTCTGACTGTCAAGGATTCACATCGCGAATCCACAAGGTTAAGAGGGCGGCATGACGCTGGCCCGATCCGGCCCGCCCGCGCCCGGTGCATTACAATTGCTGGGAGGCGGTCTATTTCAAGCACGACCTCGCCACACTGTCCGACATCGCCACCCGCGCCGCCGCCCTGGGAGCCGAACGCTTCGTGCTCGATGACGGCTGGTTCGGCCGGCGCGATGATGACACCTCGAGCCTCGGCGACTGGCAGGTCGACGCGCGCAAATGGCCAGAGGGCCTTCAGCCGCTGATCGACCATGTCGAGAGCCTTGGTATGCGCTTCGGCCTGTGGGTGGAGCCTGAAATGGTGAACCCCGACAGCGATCTGGCCCGCGCCCATCCCGACTGGATCTTCGGTCCCCCGGATCAGACCACCGGGCGCAACCAATTGGTGTTGGATCTGGGCCGGGCCGAGGTGCGCGACTATCTTTTCGCCCAGCTCGACGACCTGCTGTCCGCCTATCGCATCGACTATCTGAAATGGGATCACAACCGGCTCTTGCCCGTGGTGGATGCGGCGCAGACGGAGGGCACTTATGCACTCTTGGACCGGTTGCGGGCCGCCCATCCGGCGGTCGAGATCGAAAGCTGCGCCTCGGGCGGCGGGCGGATCGATGCGGGCATTCTGGCGCGCACGCAGCGGGTCTGGCTTTCTGATTGTATCGACCCGCAGGAGCGGTTGCGCATTCAGGTCGACGCCGCGCTGTTTCTGCCCGGCGCGGTCACTGGCAGCCATGTGGGCGCCGCGAAGTCCCAGACCACCGGGCGGACACAGCCGATCGCGTTTCGCGCCCGGGTAGCGGCGCTGCGCCATTTCGGCTTCGAGATGGACTTGCGGGCGCTGACCCCGGAAGAGGCGCTGGTGCTAGCTGAGGTCACACGCTGGTGGAAGGCTAACCGCGACTGGCTGATGCGCGCCGATATCCTGCGACTGGACAGTGCCGATCCGGCTGTGCTCGCCGAACTGCATCTGGCCGAGGACGGAGGGCGCTTCCTCGTGGCGGCAGGGGTGGCCGAGATGAGCCGCCAGATCCTGCCGCGTCCGCTGGCCCTGACCGGGCTGGACCCTGGCGCGCGCTATGAGGTGCGCCTGCTGAACCCCGAAGACGCCCCGCCAAGATCGCGCGGCAAGGCGGCACTCCAGCACGGGCCGCTGGTCCTGACCGGGCGGGCGCTGATGGCGGGCGGGCTGCGCCTGCCGGTGGCCTGGCCATCGACTCTCTGGATGGTGGAAGGGCGGCGGCTATGACAAATGGATGGCTATGATGTTGTAGGCGCCACATACCCCCCGACGGCCTTGGCGCGCCATGGCGGATTGGTGCTGTATTGCAATTGGGAGGCGGTTATGGGCGAAGTTCTGATAATCGGTCTCCATCTGGCGAAGAACGTATCGATCGTCACCGGTGCCTCTTCGATGAAGCGCCACGGAGCTGACATTGTAGGCGGAGTGCGCCAGTTGGCGGTGACCTGATGCTGTGGACGGCCCCCGCCTTAGCGTAGCTGTGCGATGATCTGGCCGTTGAGCCATGTGTGGACAGCCCCCTTGGCGCAGGGGTTTTCCGAGTGACGAGCACCGGTCGGGTGCATCCATGTGTCCGGCCTTTCTGCGCAGCGCGTCATGGCTGCTGGCCCTGATGAAGTCCGCAGATCGAAGCCCTGATCAGGTCAACGCGCTCGTGGCGCTCTGCTCCCCTGGGTTTGTTCGATCCCCGGTCTGACCGGTTTTCTCAGCACATCTGAGCCCCGCGCCGTTCGTCGTCGCTCGGTGAGCGCACCCTATCCGGCGACGTAAGCCTCCTTTCTTGCCATAACGGCCCATGCGATCCGCGCCGTCTTGTTGGCCATGCCGACCGTCGCGACCTTCACTGTCTTCCGCTCCAAAAGGCGCGCCAACCAAGGTTGAAGCACCGCGTTTCGGCGGACCATCTTCACGACGGCCGTGGCCCCCACGACGAGCAAGCGTCTCAGATAGCCGTCGCCCTGTTTGCTGATGCCCCCGAGGCGCTCCTTGCCGCCTGAGCTGCTTGACCTTGCGTCAATCCCAGCCAGGCCGCGAACTGCCGACCGGAGCGGAAGAGCGCGGCGTCCGGAACGGCCGCCGCAAGCGCAGTGGCGGTGATCGGACCGATGCCCGGAATGCTTGCGAGCCGGCGGCTGGTCTCGTTCGTGCGGTGCCAGGCAAGCACCTCCGCTTCGAGCCCCTCGATCTGGGCGGCGATAGTCCGCAATTGGGTGACGATGGTCTGCAAGGCCACCCGAGCCTGTGTTGGCAGCGCGTCATCGCTCTGTTGAAGCACTGCCACCAGCGCCTTCACGCCGCCGGGGCCCTGGCCGATGACAATGCCATACTCTGCAAGATGGGACCGGAGCGCATTGATCGACCCAGTTCGTTGCCTGACCAACAGGTCCCTGGTTTTGTGCAGCATCAGGATCGCTTGCTGACCCTCGCTCTTCACGGCAACGAACCGCATGGTCGGGCGCGTGACGGCCTCGCAGATCGCCTCCGCGTCCGCCGCGTCGGTTTTCCCGCGCTTCACGTAGGGCTTGACGTAGGCCGGCGGCATCAAACGGACCTCGTGCCCAAGAGCCTGCAATTGCCGGCCCCAATGGTGAGCGGATCCGCAAGCTTCCATTCCAACTAGACAGCGCGGCAGCTCGGCGAAAAACTTCAGAACCTCGGCGCGCCTCAGCTGCCGGCGGCAAACAACCGCTCCATCTACCGCGATACCGTGGACCTGAAACACCCGCTTCGCGAGATCGAGACCAATCGTCGCAATCTGTGCCATCCCGAGTCCTCCATAGACCTGGCTCAACGGCCAGGTCATCGAACAGCTACGCTAAGGCGGGGGCCGGCCACAGCATCAGGTCAGCGGTCATCATGCGCGCGATGCTTGAGACCGGCGAGTTCTTTGGTCCGAACGCGGGGCAAACCTGCTTCTTCAGGTTCGCGTCGCCCTTGCTAATGGTGATTTTGCGGAACGTCGCGCCTACCAGCCGCCAATCCAACCACGGCATACCATCATATCGAGGCGCTCGAGTGAAAGAGAGTGGCGGTTTTCAAGGCTGGGAAAGCCTGCTCCTTCAACACGATGATTGCATTCCGCAAGCTATGTCTCATCTGGGAGTGACTGTCCCCAAGTTCTGCCGGAGGTGATCGTCGTACATCAGGTTAGCAACGACTCCCGCGCCAACCGCATAATGGCGCGAGGTTGTTACGACGCCACACCGCTGGAAGTCTGACGCTTCGAGCTTTGATCAGCTCTGACAACGGGATGAGCTTGGATTCAGCGTTGCCGAACGATGCCCAGAGTGCAAAAAGGGCGACATGACACGGCAGTCGCTAAATTGGGCACAGCAAGGAAGGGCCTCTTTGGCCTGGACCTTGGTTTTGTCGCTTCTGCTGGTCTCGGTGTCCGCACACTCTCGGCTTTCGGGCGTTTCCCTCCAGCCGGCTCTCGCGAGCCTTGCGGCAGTGCATGGGGTCGAATCACCGGCTATCCTCACGTCTGCCGCGAAGATGCTGCGTACGCCGGACTTGAGGCAATCGAGCGATCCTGTTGATGTTGCCTTTGCGTGCGCACCCCCGCTTCCGACGCTGAACGGCATCGTTACGACCGCGCTGTGGGCACCCGATGTACCCGACGCACTTGACGCGTACAGCCGACCCGAGCCCCGCGCACCGCCCTTTGCCTGACCTGTGATGCTCAACAGGCCCGCGCGATCGCGCGTGGCCTTTCCGTGGTCTCGACCGGCCCGCCCACACCCACTTGTTCTTTGGGCGCGGGCCAAGTCGTCGGGGACCTTAGCTCAGTTTACTTCCCGGTTTCTTACGCGGTCTGTGCCGCGCATGGCCGGGTCAAGGACAGGTCATGTCACATACCCTTCTCTGGAAACGCCTCCTGATATGGAGCGTCTGTCTCTGGGGCATCCTCTTCGCCCTACCAAATGCCTTTTATCCGACCGTGGAACGGCACAACGATGCCGCCGCCTTCCTTGCCGAAACCGGTGCCCTGCCTGGAACGTTCGAGGCCGATCTGGAAGGCTGGCCCTCTTGGCTGCCGTCCAGCCTCGTCGCCCTTGGTCTTGATCTTCGCGGTGGCGCGCATCTTCTGGCCGAGGTGCATGTCGAGGATGTCCATGCCGCAAGGATGGAGGTGCTCTGGCCGCAGGTCCGCGATTCCCTCGGTGCGTTGCGCGATAAGGTGGGCACCATCCGCCGGCTGGATGCGCCTGCGGGCGAGCTGCAGATGACCATCAGTAATTCTGACAGCATGTCAGCCGCAGTTGGAGCAGTCCGTGCCCTTACCACTCCGGTCGTCAGCATGACCGGCATCGGCCAGACGGATATCGAGGTGGCCGGTGACGGCAATACCCTGACCATCCGCCTGTCCGAGGCCGAACAGCGGGCATCGGACGCGCGCACGATCCAGCAATCGCTGGAAATCATCCGCCGCCGGGTGGATGAGGCTGGCACCCGTGAGCCCACGATCATGCGCCAGGGGGAGGACCGAATCCTCATACAGGTGCCGGGCATAGGATCGGCCGCCGAACTCAAGTCGCTGATCGGCACCACGGCGCAACTGACCTTTCACCCTGTTCTGGGGCGCGCCGCCAGTGCCGAGGGCGCGAGCGGTCCAGGTGATCTGGTCCTGCCCGCAGCGGATGAGCCGGGCCTGTTCTACATCCTCGACCGCAGCCCCGTGGTCAGCGGCGAAAACCTCTTGGATGCGCAGCCCGCATTTGACCAGAACAACCGCCCGGCGGTGAACTTCCGCTTTGATCCACCCGGTGCGCGAGCCTTTGGCGATTACACGGCGGCAAACATCGGCGCGCCCTTCGCCATCGTGCTGGATGGTGAGGTGATTTCGGCCCCCGTGATCCAGAGCCACATTCCGGGCGGATCGGGCATCATCACCGGGCAATTCACGGTCGAGGAATCAACCGAACTGGCCGTTCTTCTCCGCGCGGGCGCCTTGCCTGCGGGCATGACTTTCCTCGAGGAACGGACCATCGGCCCCGAACTCGGCGCCGACAGCATCGAAGCAGGGAAACGCGCGGCGGTGATCGGGATGGTGGCAGTCGTGGCCTTCATGATCGCCTGCTATGGCGGCTTCGGCATCATGGCGAACATCGCCCTGGCGCTGAACATGGGACTTCTGCTGGCGGCGCTGTCCGTTATGGGAGCAACGCTCACCCTGCCTGGCATCGCCGGCATCGTGCTGACCATGGGCATGGCGGTGGATGCCAACGTCCTGATCTTCGAACGCATCCGCGAGGAGTTGCGGCAGGGCCGACCTGCGAGCCGCGCCATCGAGATCGGCTTTGACAAGGCCTTGTCGGCGATCATGGACAGCAACATCACCGGCCTTCTAACGGCGCTGATCATGTTCGCCATCGGCTCGGGCCCGGTGCGGGGCTTTGCCATCACCCTTGGGCTTGGCATCCTGACCTCGATGTTCACGGCGGTCTACGTGACGCGGCTGATCATCGAGACCTGGATCCAGTGGAAGAAGCCCAAGGCGATCACGCTCAAGGGCTTCATCAAGCTTGCTCCGGACAAGACGACAATCGACTTCTTCCGGGCGCAATGGCTGACCTTCGGCGCTTCTGTCGTGGCGGTCGTCGCGTCGCTCCTTCTAGTCGCGACCCTTGGCCTCAACTTTGGGATCGACTTCAAAGGTGGTACTACAATTCGGGCCGAGACCACCGAGGCCATCGATGTCGGCAGCTATCGCACGGTGGTATCGGATCTGGCCTTGGGCGATGTGTCCATCGCCGAGGTTTTCGACCCTGCCTTCCGGGCGGATCAGCATGTCGTGACCATCCGCATCGAAGCCCAGCAAGGTGCCGAAGCCTTGTCGCCCGAGGCTGTGGCGCAGGTCGAGGCCGCCATCCAGGAAGTCGATCCAGCTGTCAATTTCACGGCTGTCGAGTCTGTGGGTCCCAAGGTTTCGGCTGAATTGATCTGGCTGGCGCTGGCCGCCGTCGGCGCGGGAGCCGCAGGTATCCTTGTCTATGTTTGGATGCGATTTGAGTGGCAGTTTGCCGTTGGGACGGTGGCCGCGCTCTTGCATGACGTGATCGTCACCGTCGGCATCTTTGCCGCCTTCGGCCTGAAGTTCGATCTGACGATCGTGGCCGCGCTCCTGACGATCCTCGGCTACTCGGTGAACGACACGGTCGTCATCTTCGACCGGCTTCGGGAGAATCTGTCGAAGTACAAGTCCATGCCGCTGCGCGACCTGATGAACCTCTCGGCCAACGAGACGCTCAGCCGCACGCTGATGACGGCCTCGACCACGCTGATAGCGCTGATCGTGTTGCTGGTCTTCGGCGGGGATGTCATTCGTGGATTCGTTCTCGCCATGCTTCTCGGGGTTATCTTGGGGACTTGGTCCACACTTTACGTCGCTAAGAACATCGTCCTCTTTCTTGGCGTCGACAGGTCTGAAAAGACCAAGAGTGGCGCGGACCACAAGTTCGCCAACATCGATGCATGATCGCTCAAGCACCGGCCCGACCAGGCCGGTGCAACCGCAGTGACCTGATGCTGTGGACGGCCCCCGCCTTAGCGTAGCTGTGCGATGATCTGGCCGTTGAGCTCGCTCAGCAGAAACCCTGAACTGGAACAAGGCAGGTCGCAACCTGTGAACTCGGGATTGGCCGACGCGGCCCTTAGGTCCTCATTATCTTTCTGGACCGCGCTTCACTCCGCGCCGGCGCTCTCCGTTGTATGTGTAGGCACGCCCGAAGCAGCAACTGGCGGCACGGTGCTGTCACCCTCCACGCGATCCCTGTGCAGGGCGGCGCGGCCAAGGAACATCAGCGTGACGGGGGTCGTCACCATGACGCAGATCCCGATGACCAGCTCATGGACGAACACCCGGTCCTGCACGCATGACCAAGCCAAAAGCGAGGCAAGCAGAATTCCCGCCGTGCCCCAGCTTGTGCCGAGGGTCGGGGCATGGATGCGGTCGTAGAAGCATTTCAGGTGAATGAGACCGAAGGCACCGAGAAGCGTCAGGGTGCTGCCCAAGACCAGGAAGAAGGCCACCAGCGCCATCAGCCACGGCGGAAGGCTGTCCAGCGCGGTCATTCGATCACCTCGCCGCGCAAGAGGAATTTGGCCAGCGACACTGTGCCGACAAAGCCGCTGATAGCGATCACCAGCGCGGCCTCGAACAGGAAGGGCGTGCCTAGGCGCATCCCGGTGACGATGAACAGCAGCATCGTCGCGATATAGAGCGCATCAAGGCCAAGCACCCGGTCCTGCGCGCGCGGGCCGGCGGCAATCCGGTACGCGGCCAGACAGGCCGCAATGCCAAGGGCGATCTGTGCCCATGTCAGGGCGAGCCACAGGACTGTGGTCATGCGAAAGCCTCCATCAGCAGTGCCTCGTAACGGTCGCGGATGAGCACGCGCCATTCCTCTTCATCGACCATGTCGAAGACATGCAGCAAGAGCGTCCCGGCCTCGCGGTCATGTTCCAGCCAGGCGGTGCCGGGCGTGGCTGTCAGGATGACCGCCAGCAGGGCCAGCGGCACCGGATCGCGCAGCTGCAAAGGGATCACAACGAAGGCCGAGGTGCGCGCGCCATGACGGCCATTGGTCAGCATCAGCCGAGCAACCGCCCAATTCGACCTGACAATGTCGACCGAGACAAGGGCGACCAGCCGGAACAGTGCTGACCACGACCGGATGCGCGGCGCCTCGGGCTCGATCCGCGCCAGCGCCAGCCCGGCGAGAACTGCGATGACCGATCCCAGCACCAGATGCCCCAGCGAGAACCGTGTCATCAAGAGCCACATCAGGATCAGTGCCGCCGAAAGCAGTGGATGGGGAACGATGCGGGTCATTCGTTGGCCTCGCCCTCTGCCGCACGGGGGGCACCCAGCACGCCTTCGGCGTAGATGGAGGGCTGTAATACCGCATCCGCGGTATCGCGCATGTAGCCCAGCGTCACTTCGGCCTTGAACGTCAGAATGATCAGCAGGCCGATCAGCGCGACGACCGGCGCGATTTCAAGCGCCAGAACCCGGGGCGGTTCGCCCTCGGTGGCCCAGAAGGTCTGGATGCCCACGCGCACCAGCCCGACCAGCGTGGCAAAGCCGGACAGGATCAGCAGCGCAACAAAGGCCCATGACAGGGCCGGCGTTGCCGCGCCCTCGGCCAGAAGCCCCTGTAGGATGCCGATCTTGCCGATGAACCCCGACAGCGGCGGCAACCCGGCCAAGGCGATCACGCAGGCCCCGAAGGACAGGCCAAGCACGGTCAGCGTGCCAGGGATGGCCAGACCCACTTCGGGCTGGCCATCCTCTTCGCGTTCATCAAGGCCATAGGCATCGGCAGTCAACGCCAGAAGTGCGGCGATGCCACCATCTTCGCGGCTCATTGGCTCAATCAGCAGGAACAGCGCACTGATCGCGAGGGTGGACGACAAAAGGTAGAACAGGGCCGCCGCAAGGATCTGCGCGCCACCTCCCGCCAGCACAAAGCCACCTGCCGCCAGCACGGTACCGGAGGACCCCAGCACCAGATGCGCTGCCATCCGGCCTAGGCCCTGCGAGGCCAGGACACCCAGAAATCCGAAGGCGACCGTCGCCATCCCGCCGACGATCAACACCTCAGCTCCAAACCCGGCCGAAGCACCCGCGCCTGCACCGAACACGAGGAAGGAGAGCCGCAGGATCACATAGACCCCGACCTTGGTCATGATCGCGAACATGGCCGCCACAGGTGCCGCGCCGGCCATGTAGGCTGTCGGCAGCCAGAAAGACATCGGCCAGATCCCGGCCTTGATCAGGAAGGCAAGGGCCATGATCGCGGCGCCGGCGTGGAACAGCGGCAGCCGCGCCTCGGGAAGGACGGGAACCAGCGTCGAGAGTTGCGCCATGTTCAGCGTGCCGGTCGCACCATAGGCAAGGCTGACTCCAATCAGGAACAACAGCGACCCGGTCAGATTGATGGCGATGTAATGCAAACCACCGCGCACCCGCAACTGCCCGCCGCCGTGCAGAAGTAGGCCATAGGAGGCCGCCAGTAGCACCTCGAAGAACACGAAGAGATTGAAGAGATCGCCCGTCAGGAAGGCCCCGTTCACCCCCATCAGCAGGAACTGGAACATGCTGTGGAAATGCTGCCCCTGACGGTGCCAGCCGGCGGCGGCATAGAGCAGTGCGGGCAAGGCCAGTAGCCCGGTCAGCACCAGCATCATTGCCGACAGCCGGTCAACCACCAGCACGATCCCGTAAGGCGCGGCCCAGTCGCCCAGCAGATAGAAGCCGATGTCGTTGTTGCCGGTGAGTCCGCTTCCCTTAGACCGAACAAGCAATTCGACCGCCGCCAGAAGCGATGCGACGACGGCAACAAGGCTGATCGTCAGCTTGGCGCGGCGCTGCCGCTCGTCGTAGACCAGCATCAGGGCGCCCGCAAAGAACGGGATCAGGATCGGCGCGATGATCAGATGCTCGGGGCCCAGCGTCATGGTTCACGCTCCTGGCCGTCGACATGGTCGGTGCCGGTCAACCCGCGCGAGGCGATCAGCACCACCAGAAACAGCGCCGTCGTGGCAAAGCTGATGACGATGGCGGTCAGAACCAGCGCCTGCGGCAGTGGGTCGGCATAGGCCGCGGGGTTGATGAACCCGCCGCGCGGCATGATCGGCGGCGCGCCAAGGGTGACCCGGCCCATCGCGAAGATGAAGAGGTTGACCGCATAGGACAGCAGGCAAAGGCCCACGATGACCTGGAAGGTGCGCGGCCGCAGCAAAAGCCAGATGCCCGAGGCAGCAAGGACGCCGATGGCTGCGGAAAAGACGATCTCCATCACGCAGCCTCCTTCTCTGACTTATCGGCGCTCTCCCGTTCGCGCATGCGGGTGGTGCGCAACGACTGGTGGGCGATGGCGATCAGCATCAGGACCGTCGCGCCTACGACCAGCGCGAACACGCCAGCATCGAAGATCAGCGCCGTTGCGGCAGGAACCTGACCGATCAGCGGGATGTCGACATACTGGGCGTGCATCGTCAGGAACGGATAGCCAAAGAGGAAGGCACCAACCCCGGTCGCCCCCGCGATCAGAAGGCCAATCCCCATCCAGCGGATTGGCAGCACGGTCAGCCGCGCCTCCACCCAGCGGACGTCATGGGCCAGATATTGCAGAAGGAACGCGACCGACACCGTCACCCCCGCCGCGAACCCGCCGCCCGGCAGGTCGTGGCCGCGGAAGAACAGGTAGGCGGCCAGCACGATCATCACCGGGAACATCCAGCGCATGATGACCGAAGGCACCAGCAAGGCATCTGCCAAAGTGCGATCTTCGAGCCCCTCCTGTTCCTCGTCCAGCATGATGCTCTCGGATGCGGGACGGAACCTCCGCAAGAGCGCGAAGACCGTGATCCCCACGATTGCCAGCACGGTGATCTCGCCGAAGGTGTCGAAGGCGCGGAAATCGACCAGGATCACGTTGACGACGTTCGTCCCGCCGCCCTCGCTGTAGGCGTTGCGCAGGAACCAGTCGCCCACGTTGGGGATCAGCGGCCAGGTCATCATGACATAGGCGACGCCGGCAAGCCCGGTACCCGCGACCACCGCGATCACGAAATCCCGAGCGCGTCGAATGCGGGCGGGCAGAAGCTTGTCCTCTTCGATTTCCTCGCGCCGCTTGGGCAGCCAGCGCAGGCCAAGAAGCAGAAGGACGGTGGTCACGATCTCGACCAGTAGCTGCGTCACGGCCAGATCCGGCGCGGACGCCCAGGCGAAGGTCAGGCAGGTGACGAGCCCCGCCCCTCCAAGAAGTACCACCGAGGCAAAGCGATGATACTTTGCCAGCCACGCCGCACCCACAGCACAGACCGCCCCGACCGCCCACATCAGCGCGAAGGCCGGGTTAAAGTCCGTTGCAAGCGGTGACGGCGCTTGCCGCAAGCTGCCCCAGAGCGTGGCAAACCCGGCAGCGATGCTCAGCAGCACGATCAGCCTGAGTTGCGGCTGCAACCGCTCGGTCCCGATGATCCGGTGAACGATGCGCGGCAGCTTCCAGGTCAGCGACAGCAGTATCCGCTCGAACACGCGCTGCGCCCGCACCCGATGCAGCAGCGGCGGAGCTTCCGGCCCGGTCGCGATGCGCCGGCCCACGGCGGCATAGAGGGCGACACCTGCAACCAGTGCAACAAGGCTCATCACCAGGGGTAGGTTGAAGCCATGCCAGATGGCGATGTCCTTGTAGGGCAGATCGGCCCCCAGCACAGATTGCGCGGCAAGGTTCAGCGTCGGGCCCAGTGTCAGCCCCGGCAGGATGCCGACGACCAGGCAGACCAGCACCAGAAGCTCCACTGGGCGGCGCATCAGCGAAGGCGGTTCGTGCGGGGTCTTGGGTAGGTCCGTCGCTACGGGACCGAAAAAGACGGTCGCGATGAAGCGTAGCGAATAGGCCACGGCGAAGATGCCCGCGATGGTGGCAAGATAAGGCAGAGAATTGTCCAGCCAGGTTCCGTTGTGCCAGTCGGCCGCTTCGGCAAAGAACATCTCCTTCGAGATGAAGCCGTTCAGCAGCGGCACCCCCGCCATCGCGGCCGATGCGACGATCGCCAGCGCACCCGTCACTGGCATGAAGCGGATCAGCCCGCTCAAACGACGCATGTCGCGGGTCCCCGCCTCATGGTCGATGATGCCCGCCGCCATGAACAGGCTGGCCTTGAACACCGCATGGTTCACGATGTGGAACATCGCGGCCAGGATCGCGCCGTTCGATCCGATCCCCGCCAGAGTGGTGATCAGGCCCAGATGGCTGATCGTCGAATAGGCAAGCAACCCCTTCAGATCGTGCCTGAACAGGGCAATCACAGACCCCAACACCAGTGTCAGCATCCCGGTTCCAGTGACGGCAAAGAACCAGAGTTCGGTTTCCCCCAGCACGGGAAAAAAGCGCACTAGCAGGAACACCCCCGCTTTCACCATAGTCGCCGAATGCAGGAATGCTGACACCGGCGTCGGGGCAGCCATAGCGCCCGGCAGCCAGAAATGGAACGGCATCTGCGCCGACTTGGTGAAGCAGCCCAACAGGAACAGGCCCAGCACCAGCGGATACAGAGGATCACCCCGCACGACGTCTCCGGCAGCCAGAACGCGGTCGAGGTCGTAGCTGCCCACGATCTGGCTCAGGATCAGCATGGCGACCAGCAGGCAGAGCCCGCCGAGCCCCGTTACGATCAGCGCCATCCGCGCCCCGTCGCGCGCCGCCTGCCCTTGATGCCAGTAGCCGATCAGAAGGAACGACAGGATCGATGTCAGTTCCCAGAACACCACCAGCATCAGGATGTTGCCTGACAACAGCATCCCGACCATCGCGCCCGTGAAGGCCATCAGGAAGGCGTAGAACCGCGGAACCGGGTCGGCTTTGGACAGGTAGTATCGCGCATAGACCAGGACGAGGATGCCGATGGCAAAGACCAGCGTCACGAACATCCAGACGAAGCCATCCATCCGGAAGGTGAGATTGAGCCCTAAGGAAGGCACCCAGCGCAAGGTGCTGCGCAGAACCTGGCCATCACTGATCGGCGCATGCAGCAGGCCAAGGATCGCCAGACCCGCCGCCAGGAGAAGCCCCGAGACCCAGGCGGCCGCACCATGCGCCGACGCCCGGACCGTGCTCGCAGCAATCGCTGCAGCAAAAGGCAATCCAACCAGGATGAGCAGCAGGTTCTCTTCGATCATGCCCCCGACGGTATCCTTTCGTCACTGGTTCCAGTACTGGTCCTCCGTATGCGCAATTCCAGTACGCGACCGCTTGTGGCGGTTCGTGCCTGAGCCCTGAATCATTGGGAAGACGCCAGTTTCGAGTAAGTCGCGATTGCTGACATTTCAAGTCAAGCAAGGATGTTTCTTGGCGTCTGGCACCAAACTTTCGCAACTTTCGTCATTCTCACGTCAACTGGCTTCGTTGTCGTCTTGCAGCTGCGGTTGATTGTCTCATCCACCCTGCTCGGGAAACAGCCCCAGCATCCATCGTCCTGCATATTTGGCGGGAAACGCTAGCCTGAGCGGGGCGCGGGTCGATGCTGAGGACAGCGCGCCCGTTTCGAGAAGCGCGGAGGTCACCCGGCGCGCGGTGCGATCGCTCGTCCCAAGGATGCCCTCGACCTCTCCGCGCTCGATCTGACCCTGATAGAGCACAGCCTTCAGCACTGCATCGGATTTTGGTGGTAGAGATACGGCACGCTTCTCTTCTTCTGCCCAGATCAGGATGCGGTCGCGCAGCCGGTCGGGCCGCATGAGGCCCTACATGAACTCCACCTGGTCGATGCAGATGCGCAGGAAGAACTGCGCGAAGGAGGCAAGCGCGGCCTCGCTGAGCGTGCCGCGCCCGTCACGGTCGCCACGGCGGGGGCCGTCACAGGCGGCGAGGTGTTCGTTGTAGGCAGCCTCCTGCCGCGCAAGCCCGCGCGCCGCAGACCATAGGCCGCGCGTGTCGAGGGTCTTGCGCAGCATGGCATAAAACATGAGACGGGCAACGCGACCATTCCCATCAAGGAAGGGGTGCACCCATCGCTGGACCTCGGCAACGCCGCCCACATCGCCTGCCTTTCCGAAAGCCGGTTCAGCCATCTCTTTGTCGCCGAGGTTGGCCTGCCTTTCCGCACCTACATTCTGTGGCGGCGCCTCATGGTCGCCGTCCATGGCATCGCGGCAGGAGCGACCCTGACCGACGCGGCGCATAACGCGGGCTTTGCCGATTCCGCGCAATTCAGCCGCACCTTTCTGAGGATGTTCGGCGTGCCCGCGTCCTTTCTCCTGATGATCTGATTGTTGATTTCCACCTGGAACTGACCCGGGTTTAGAGTGAACCCTTCGGTCAGGACCACAGGGCCCCGAAGAACTGATACGCTGAACGGGCGTTGATGGGAGAAGGCTCATGACCTCACGCGGTCCCTACCGGCGACACTCGACGCCATTCAAGTTGCAGCTTTGCCAGGATATACGCGCCGGGATGATCGGTCGGCGGGATGCGCAGCGTGCGCACCAGATCTCCGCGAACCTCATCCAGCTGTGGCTAACCCAATTTGACCGGGGAGAGCTGACGAGCGAGGAGGCGGAGGCGAGCGTCATAGCCGAATACGAGGCCAAGATCGCCGCGCTTGAGCGCAAGGTCGGGCAACTGACCATGGAACTCGATCTCGTCAAAAAAACACCGCGCCCGCCGAGCGGTCTCGACAGCGAGAGATCCTCCATCGTCATCGGCCCCGCGGCTGTTCTGTCAGGCGGGGGTGCGAAGCCATGAACCTACCGCGCAGCACCTTCTACTACCGCGCGACATCCTCGGAGGCCCGGCCCACTGACGCCGAGATCATCGCTTTGGTCGAAGACATTCAAGACGAGTTCCCGCTCTACGGCTACCGGCGGGTCACACATGAACTGCGGCGGCGCGGTCTCTTGGTCAACCACAAGAAAGTGGCGCGGATCATGCGGTCAGCGGGTTTGGGGATCAAGCCTCGGAAGCGCTACGTCCGCACCACCGACAGTCGGCACAAGAACCCGATCTACCCGAACCTGTATCGGAACGTGATCCCCGAGTTGCTCAACAGGGTCTGGGTCGCGGATTTCACCTACATTCGCGTTGCGCAGGGCTTCTACTACCTCGCAGTCATCCTTGACTCATGCAGCCGGAAAGTCGTGGGCTACGCTTTGTCGAGGCGCTTGGACACACCGCTCGCACTGGCTGCCCTGCAATCGGCGATTACGAACCGCAATCCTCTGCCGGGCTGCATTCATCATACGGACCACGGCTGCCAATACGCATCCCAGCTATATCGCGACGCGCTGCAGGCCACGGGCCTGCGGGGTTCCATGAGCAGCGTCGGTAACCCCTATCACAACGCCCAGGCCGAAAGCTTCATGAAGACTCTCAAGGTCGAGGAAGTCTATATCGCCGGCTACGAGACCTTCGAGGATGTCGCAAGGCGGTTGCCGGTCTTCATTGAGCAGGTTTACAATACCAAACGACTGCATTCCGCCCTCGGCTATCGCCCGCCCGAGGAATTCGAAACGCTACTCGCCCAGCAGGCGGCTTAGTTCGATGGAACCCCTGTGGTCCTGACCGAAGGGTTCACTCCAAACCCGGGTCAGTTCCAAGTGGAAATCAACACGCGGGCGTCGTGGCGCGGGGATGCGCATCGCGGCCATCGCCGCGTCGGAAAAGGTCCATCCCTCGCAGCCCGCGACGACTTATGCCGCCACAAAACGCATCGTCGGACGCATGGCCGCTTCGCAGATCGCCTCCGCATCCGCCGCGTCGTTCTTCTGCCGCAGTCGGCGCAATGCCCGCGTTGTTGATCACGACATCGAGACCGCCAAGGCTCTCCGCCGCCTTCTCGACTGCGGCGAAGACGGAGTCCCGGTCCGCCACATCGACCGCCACCGCAAAAGCCTTCCCGCCAGCGGCTTCGTTTCGCCGGCGACAGCCTGCGCGCCTTCCAGGTTCAGGTCGGCGCAGGCAATGGCGAAACCGTCTGCGGCCAACCGCAGCGCGATGGCCTCGCCAATGCCTTGACCCGCGCCAGTGATGAAGGCGACTTTTCCGGTCACTTTACTCGTGGGGATGTTCCTCTCGTTTGATTATGTATGTTGTTTGCCCACTATCAACGCCACAGCCGATCGACTCCGGTCGGGTTTTCACCCACCACGGGGCCGATGACGTCCTCGATGATGCCCCTGAGACGCTCCACCCGGGCACGATCCATCATGAAATCGCGAAAGCCGGCCGGATTGGTGTTGGGGTATTCCCGGATCGGCTTCCAGTTCGGAATCGAGACATCCTTGCGCGCCGGCCACTGGGCCGAATTCTGCTGCGCTTGCAGGCTGAGGCGGAAACTCATGTAGAGCTTGGCTGCTGCAGGATGCGGCGCGGCGGCGAGGATTGCTCCGACCTGGTACCATGACTGGAAGTAATCCTCGTTCGGCAGGATCATCCGCATCGTGTCTGTCTCGGGCGGATTCAGGTAGTAGAACGACGTGAAGGTCACGGCCGCCTTGCCCTCGGCGATGTATTGCAATGGCGTGGCGCTGCCGCGCACCCACTGGACGTCCTGCATCTGAAGCTTCAGCAGCCATTCGATGCCGTGCCTGGCGATGATCTGCTCGAACTGGTAGAGCACGGCATCGTCGTCATGCGGATAGACCAGGACGATGCGCCCCTTGAGATCGGGACGGAGATAGTCGATCGCCTCACGCGGCGCCCGGTTGGCCGGGATGACCTTGGTATCGACGACATTCGAGAAGGCGAAGACGAACAGCGGATAATAGGCGCCGTCCGGGTCCTTGAATTCGTCGGGAAGTTGATCGAAGCCTTCGGGCTTGTAAGGGAGCAGCAGTCCCTGCTCCTTCCAGTACGGGTAATCATGCAGGGTCTGCAGATGCACCACGTCGACGCGATTGTCCCCACGCACCTGCGCTGCATCGATCCGCCCGTCGTGATACTTGCTCAGATCGACCGTGACCTCGATGTCGATGTCGGGAAACTGGTCGGTGAATCCAGTCGTATACATGCCCGCCTGTTCCGGCGCATCCCCGCCGGCATAGACGACCAGTTTGCCGCCCTCGGCTCGCGCATCGTCATAGAGCTTGCTCAGCGAAGTCATAGGAACCTCCATTGTGGATCTTGTCTTTTCCGCAGGGCGTCTGTTGTCGGTGCGCGGCTCCAGGCGGACTGCGGTATTGAATCAGATGTTCGTTTGATCGGGCGGTACACCGGCGGGAAGCTTGGCGGCTCCGTCGCCGTCCTCGCAGTGCACGCCTTCCATACCGACGCCATAGCAGGTCATTGAGAGCGATCCGAGCGCATAGCCCCGCAGCAAAGCCTCGGCGTCTGTCTTCTCCGCAGCGAGTCCCGCGGTGTAGAGCAGCGGGATGAAGTGGTCGGGCGTCGGCACCGCCATCGTATAGTCGGGATGCTCCAGCGCCTTGAGGATGTCGGCGGGCGCCTCGGACATCTGCCGGGCGATCATGTCGTCAAAGCGCTCTGCCCAGGCAGCGCCGGCGTCCGGCTTGTTCCACTCGATCCGGCGCAGGTTGTGGACGACATTTCCGCTGGAAACGATCATCACGCCACGCTTGCGCAGGGAGTTCAGCTTGGCGGCCAGATCCAGGTGATAGTCCATCGGTTTCAGCGCATTGATCGACAATTGCACGACCGGGACATCGGCCTTGGGAAAGAGGTGGGCCAGCACGCTCCATGTGCCGTGGTCAAGACCCCACTGGTCCTGATCGGCCCCCACCCAATGCGGCTTCACGACTTCGGCAATCTCTCCGGCCAGTTCAGGCAGGCCAGGGGCGGGGTAATCGAAATCGAACAGCTCCTTCGGGAAGCCGTAGAAGTCATGGATGGTGCGGGGCCGGGCCATCGCCGTGACGGCGGTCGCACCGATGAACCAGTGGGCCGAGACCACGAGGATGGCCCGCGGCCGCGGCAGGGCCGCCCCCAGCTTGCGCCAGGCGCGGGTATATCCGTTTTCCTCAAGGGTATTCATGGGGCTGCCATGACCCAGAAAAAGCGCAGGCATCGTTTCCATGTCAGCCTCCCGGACTGGTTTGATCGGCATCCGTCGGCGGAAGCCCGTGGCAAGAAACAAGGGGCGTCAGAGGGATATGCGTGTGGATTCCTCACCGGATTGGGAAAGGGTATCATGAATTGCCGCAAGGACACGTGCGTCGATCGTATGACCGAGGCCATCGAACACGGTCAGCCGCGGGGCCGCGCCAGCCTCTTGCAGCCACGCCTCTGTTCTACGTGCGACGTCAAGCGGCATCACCGGATCGTCGGCACCATGGATCAGCCGGATCGGTGGCCAGTGGTCACGGGGGGCAACCGGCCCGGCTAGCCGACCTGAGAGCGCGATGACGCCCGCCACCGGAAGACCTGCGGCGACCGCGTGCAGCGCCATGATCGCGCCCTGGGAAAAGCCGATCAGCAGGCTGTCGCGGGGCTCGCCAAGGCTTTCGATCAGGCGGGCGAACGCTGGCAGCGCTTCGGCGATACGGTCGGGACGGTTCGCTTCGGTCACCCCCTTGACCGAGAACCACTGGCGGCCGGCCCCCATGTCGAAGGGATGCAGCCCATCGGGAAGCGCAGCGGGCTGCGGCAGCGCCAGGGACTCGGCCAGCGGACGCATGGCCGCGCCATTGCTTCCCACGCCGTGCAGGAAGATGATGCGTCGGGCGGACGGGATCATTCAACGGACTCCAGAAGGGCGATCACGTGGTCGGGCCCGACCGGCACGATGCCTGTGGGGTTCAGCGCCTTGATCGAGTAGTACCCGGCCTTGATGTGGTCGAGGTTGACGGTGTCGCGCACCCCGGACAGGCGCAGAACGCGCGCCATGTAGGCCGAGAGGCGGGGATAGTCGGCGATGCGCCGATGGTTGGTCTTGAAGAGGCCGTGGTAGGCGGCATCGAAGCGGATCAGCGTCACGAAGAGGCGGATGTCGGCCTCGGTGAAGCGGTGGCCGAACAGGTAGTCGCCGGTCAGGCGCTCCTCCATCTGGTCTAGCATCTGGAACACGCCGGCCACCGCCTCGTCATAGGCGGCCTGGCTTGAGGCAAAGCCTGCCTTGTAGACGCCGTTGTTCAGCCGGTCGTAGACCTCGGTATTCAGCGCGTCGATCCCGGCGGCAAGGTCGGCGGGGTAAAGGTCGGGCTTGCCCGGCACGAGGCCCGCAAAGGCGGTGTTGAACATCCGCACGATGTCGGCGCTTTCGTTGCTGACCATGGTGTCGGTCGCCTCGTCCCAGAGGACCGGCACCGTGGCGCGGCCGGTGTAGTCATCGTCGGCGAGGGTATAGAGTTCGTGCAGATAGGCAGCATTGTGCAGCGGATCGGCATCGGCACCGGGATAGCCGCCGAAGGCCCAACCCTGGCTCGTCAGCACCGGGTCGACCACGGTGACGGGGATGAGGTCCTCCAACCCCTTCAGCTTGCGCGCGATCAGCGTCCGCGAGGCCCAGGGGCAGATCAGCGCGACATAAAGCCGGTAGCGTCCGGCCTCGGCCTTGAACCCGGCCTTGCCAGCGGGGCCGGCGGAGCCATCCGGCGTGATCCAGTTGCGGAACGACGACTGCTGGCGCACGAAGCGACCCTGCTCGTCCTTGGCCTGCACTGGCTGCCAGTCTGTCGTCCATTTGCCATTCACCAACATCTCGCATCTCCTTCGGGTCGGGTGTGCCGCGCCGGGGGCCGGCGCGGCGCTTGCTGGGGGTTCAGGTGCGCTTTGACGGGGACAGCGCGTAGGGGCCATCGCCAAGGGCGGCGAGGGCGGCCTGCACGATGGCCCACATCACCGGATATTCCCAGCCGCCGTTCGGGTTCGACCAGTTGAAGCCCGAACTGCCGTGGCCGAACCAGGCGGCACCGAGCAGAACCGGCACCAGCGCCAGCGACACCAGCCGCGCCTTGATCCCGAGGATCAGCGCCAGGCCGCCGGCGATCTCGACCAGCATGGTCAGGTAGCCAAGCACACCGGGCAGACCGATGCTCTCGAAGAAGCCGGCGGTTCCGGCAGGGGTGAAGACGAAGAGCTTCACCAAGCCGTGGAAGAGGAACAGCGCGCCGGTGGTCACACGCAGCGCCAGGATGGCATAGGGGGCGGTCTTGTGGTCGGTCATTTTCAGTCTCCTTGGGGATGAGGTCAGCGGGAAAGCCAGACCGGCGCGATCTGGGTGCCTTGCCCCAGCACGTAGCCGAACTGGATGTTGAGGTAGGCGAGCGGTTCGATATGGCGGGCGTTCGACAAGGGCCCGGCATCGCGGGCGTCAAAGCCTGCGTCCTTTGCCAGCGCGATCACCGCGGCCTTGGCATCGGCGTCGTCGGCGGCGACGAAGGTCTGCACCGGGGTATCCCCGAATTTCAGCCCATGGTCGTAGACCTGGGCGAAGACCGTGTTGAAAGCCTTCACCACGCGGGCACCCGGCAGGGCGCGGGCGATCTCTTCGGCAGCCGAGGTGGTGTAGCCGACCTGCAGGCCCGAGAAGTCCTCCTTCACCGGGTTGGTCACGTCGACCACGATCTTGCCCGCGAAATCGGCGACCTGCCCCAGACCCGCCGCAGCGCTATAGGGTACCGCGAGGATTACCACATCCGCGGCCTGAACCGCCGGGCGAACCTCTGCCGCCCGCACGGACACGCCGCGTGCCGCCAGCTTCGCCGCCGCCTCCGTGCCGCCCTTGCGGTCGGAAACGGTGACTTCATGACTGGTCTTTGCCAGAACCGAGGCCAGGCCCGCGCCGATCCCGCCGGTTCCGATGATTGCGATCTTCATCTCTGTCTCTCCATCTTCGGCCTTGCGGCCACTCTGGCCGCCTTGGTCATGCCGGAAATATGCGCATTACCGCCATTGGCGAAAATGGCGAAGGTGTTGTATGACTTTCTCCGCAACGTTCTTAATGAGGCCGCGATGGATCTGGTGGATGGCATGCGCGTCTTTGTCGCCTCGGTCGAAACCGGGTCCTTCTCGGGGGCCGCGGCGCGGCTGGGCATGTCCCCCAAACTGGCGTCGAAATACATGGCCGAGCTTGAGGCGTTGCTTGGCACCCAGCTTCTGCATCGCACCACACGCCGCCTTGGTCTGACGGTGGCGGGGGAACAGATGATGGCGCAGGTGCCTGACTGGTTGGACCAGTTGGACGAGATGCGGAACGGCCTGCGCGAGGCCGGGCGCGGCCTGTCGGGCACGATCCGGGTCTCTGCGGCGGTTACGCATGGCGAGATGTTCCTCGCGCCCCTGCTGCGCAAATTCCGTGAGCCGCATCCCGAGCTCAACATCGACCTGCGCCTGTCGGATCGCTTTGTCGACCTGGCAGGCGAAGGGATCGATGTGGCGATCCGCATCGGTCGGCTGGACGATTCCGCGCTGATGGCGCGCAAGCTGGGCCAGATCCACCTAATGCTGGTCGCCTCACCGGGCTATCTTGCGCGCGCCGGCCGTCCCGAAAGCCTCGACGCCCTCGCCCGCCACGTCTGCATTCGCGACACCAACATGCGCGGCGACGGTGCTTGGCCGCTGTTCGACGGCGACCGGCTGGTGCGTGTCCCCGTCTCGGGACACTTCCTGGTCAACAGCGCCCGCGTCGCGCGCGACATTGCGATTGCGGGTCAAGGTATTGCGCTGTGCCCGGACTATGTCGTTCACCGTAGCATCACAGAAGGGCAGCTGGAGCATCTCCTGCCGCAGATCTGTGGGCCGCAGCTCGACATTCACGCCGTTCACCTGCCGCAGCGCCGCATGGCACGCCGAACACGGGCCCTTCTGGACTTCCTCGCCCGCAATCTTGCAGGTTCGACGGCAGCAGAGTGACGACCGCGGGGCTGAGGCTTCTCACAATAGGTCGTCGCTGAGGTTCAGTGCTCGTGCTGCCGCTTTGTCGCTGGTCGGATTGGCTTCGCACGTTCGGCCCCTGCGCGGACTGGGCGGCCGGGCAATCACCCGGCGCTGCTGCTCAAGCTGTTCATCTACGGCTACCTGAACCGCATTCCGTCGAGCCGCAGGCTGGAGCGCGAGGCGGGGCGCAACGTCGAAGTAATGTGGCTGACCGGCAAACTGATGCCCGATCACAAGACCATCGCGGATTTCCGGCGGGACAACGGCGCGGGTACTGGTCTTCAAGCACCGGAGCGAGCAGTCATGCCGCGAGGCTAGACATCGCCCTGCGCTACCTCAAGCCGGTTTCCTATGGCACCTCCGTCGGGGCGACTGTCCGCTGAACCCGTGGTTCTCCAGACTCGGCCATGCTATCAATGAAGGGCGGACTCCCCGCGGACTGCGGCGTCCGCTGCTTCTGGATCAGCATCAACGGGAGGGTACGATGTCACATTACAAGGTCGGATATTTCGTGGGCAGTCTCGCCAAGGGGTCGATCAACCGCAAGCTCGCCAACGCCCTGGTGCGGCTCGCACCTGCTGAGCTTGAGATGCGGGAAATCTCCTTCGGCAATCTGCCGCTTTACAGTTATGACTACGATGCTGATTTCCCCAAGGTCGCGAAGGATTACAAGGCGGCAATCGCCGCCGTCGACGCGGTGCTGTTCGTAACTCCTGAATACAATCGCTCGATCCCGGGCGGGCTCAAAAACGCGATTGACTGGGCCAGCCGCCCCTACGGCCAGAACGCGTTCACCAGGAAACCTTCGGGCATCATCGGCACTTCTCCGGGCTCGATCGGTACCGCGGTCGGGCAGCAGCACCTGAAAAGCATCCTGAGCTTCTGCAACTCGCCAATGATGAACGCGATCGAGGCCTATATCCAGTTCACGCCGAACCTCATCTCGGACAGTGGCGAGGTCAGCGTCGAAGCGACCGAGGCGTTCCTGCGCAATTACATGAGCGAGTTCGGCAACTTCATCGGGCGCGTTTTCACCGTCTTTCCGCGCGCGTCCTGACCGGCACGGCGCGGCCCTACGCCAAGATCCGCAGCGGCTGTTCCTTGGGTCGCTGCGACCGTCGTTCGTGCCCCTGCACCGTGTGCCGCAAAGCCGGCGCCAGCGATGGGGCAATGCGCCTAAGTCCCGCTGGCCCCGGGGATGCCTCCCGTTTTCGCTTGCGGCATCATTGCCCCGTTCCATCACTGGCATAGCTGAATACCAGGATCGACCCCGGATGGTCCATCTTGTCCGTCGCGCCGCCCGTGGCATCCCGCGCAATGCCGCCGGCATCCGTGGCGATGTAGAAGGTCTTGTTGTCGGGGCCGATGGCCAGGTCGCGGTAGCGGTTCACCGTATCGAACACCTGGTCGATGTCGCGGATGCCCTTGCCGTCGGCAGTCAGCTTGAAGCGGTAGACCGCTCCGTTTTTCAGGGTCGTTGCCAGAAGCGATCCGCCCCATCCCGGGATAGCGCCATCCATCGGGTAATAGTCCACGCTCGACGGGGCGACCGATGGGCGACAGATGAAGAACAGGTCGCCACAGGCTTTATCTTCGAAATCATAGCCGTTCGGCACGGTGAAAAGCGTCTTCAACGGCTCGGTGAACGTTTCTTTCCAGTCGGTTTCGGCTTGGCGCGGAACGGACTTCGGCACCACGGCCGGGTCGGTCAGGTTGGTCCAGGTCAGCTGGGCGCAGTCCGGCGCCGCCGACCAGTTGTAATAGGCATAGGACTGATCGTCCCGGTAGCCCGCGACATAAGGCCAGCCGTAGTTTGCGCCCGCTGTCAGCACATTGACCTCGTCATCGGCATTGGCGCCATGTTCGACCTGATAAAGCGTCCCGTCGGGCCCGAAGACGATACCCTGCGGATTGCGGTGGCCATAGGTGAAGATATGGCTGCGCACGCCGCTGATCTCGGGGTTGTCGGCGGGAATGCTTCCATCCAGCGCCATCCGCAGCGCCTTGCCCTTGTAGGCCGACCAGTCCTTGCCATCGACCTCGACCTGGGTCGGCAGTTTCTGCGCGTCGATCGGCTTGCAGTAATTGCCGAACTGGTTGGCGCCATGTTCGCCCAGGGTGTAGTACAGCATCCCGTCCGGGCCGATCTTCAACCGCCCGCCGTTGTGGTCGTTCCCCGCCGGAATGCCCGCGATCAGTTCGAGCGGCTCGCCCAGCGTATGGCTCTTGTCGTCGTAGGTATAGCGGACCACCTTGGCGCGCGGATCGTCCTGATCGTTGCTGTCGCCCGGCGTCGCGTCATAGGTATAGGCGAGGTAGACGTAGTTGTTGCTGCTTTTCAGAAGGTCGGGGTGCAGCGCCATGCCCAGCAGGCCCTGATGCTGCTTGTCGACCAGAACGTCGTCGATGGTCAGCGCATCCTGCTTTTCCCCGGTCATCGGGTCGATGCGGGTGACGCGCTTGCCGGCCCGCTCGGTCACCCAGAGCATGTCGTCGGGGCCCCATGTCACCTCCCACGGGCCTTCGAGACCGCTGATGAGCACCTTGCCCGTGAACGTCTCCTGCGGGACGGCATCGCCCGCCTCCTGCGCCACAGCATAGGGTACCCACACCGCAGTCGACATCAGGACGGTCCATTTGGCCAATCTCATCGCATCCTCCGTGATTTGTGTGGTCGGCAGGGCCAGATGGTCCCAATCTCCGGGCCACGGCTGGGTTGCCAGTGCGCCCTATCCTAGCCAAAATCTCGGTGTTGATCCATCTGGGCCATGTCCGTCTGTGCGGATAACGTTTGCCCGTTGCTGCACCTATTGCTGTCGTCACAATTCCCGCGCGTGCAACCTTGATCACGCCTCACCGTGATGTGTTCACTGATAGGAGACCTCCCGTTAGATTGATAATCAGGCACACACAGGCTTGCCGCGCCTCGGCGCGCGCTCGTCGCTCCTGCCTGCTTCTGCACTACCGCGGCAGGTCCGTACGGGCGCAGCCCTGCCGAATATCCCGTCAGATCTTGTCGAACCCGCCGCCGGTTGCGGTGAATCCGCCGCTGATGCGCAGTGTTTCGATGGCGCCATGCTGCTCGATGGGCGGAACTCCGGCCCCGTTGGTCCTGATGCCGCCAGAAATCTCGATCTCGCGCGCCGAACCGCCCGGCTTGACGCTGAGGCCGATGGCGGAAAGGTTGATAACCTTGCCCTTGACTAGGGATTCCCCGGTTCCGCCAAAGGACTCGATACCGCAATGGGCGACCAGTCTGCCGATCGGCTGGCTGATCTGAATGCCGACCGCTCCTTCGGCGTGAGTGGTGACGCGGTCGAATTCGGCGAGGTTGACCGTGCCGGTATAGACGTTGAAGCCGCGCGCACCCTGACCGATCGTTTCGATCGGTGCGCTGACCTTCAGTTCATTCACGATGCCGATATTGACGAAGCCGATGCCGCTTGGGCCATGAGAAGTGATCTTGCTCTCGGCCGTCCAGCGATCGACCACGCCCCAGTTGTCCAGCACCATGTCGTTGACGCCGTAAGTCACGACCGGACCGCGATTGCGCACGACATCGACATGGGCGCCATGAACGGTGAAGACGCCACCGGTGATCTGGTCCGGCGTGCCGGGCGCAATGCCGCCATCGCTGTAGACCGCTTCGGTCTCCAGGCGCCGCACAGCGAGCCGGCCGGCCTTGTCGCCGCCGCCGCTTACGAAGATGCCGCTGCCGCGCACCGGCGCGCCGTCGCGGCCGGCCGAGAGGCCGACGAGATCAGCACTGACGGTCGCGTCGGTATCTTGCTGCATGTTCCACAGCGTGAACGCGCCTTGCAGCACCGAGACGCCATAGCCTTGCGGCCGATCCTTCTCGCCGCGCGCATCGGCCGCGATGATATCGAGGCCGTCCACATCGACATGGCCACCGCGCACCTTGTCGCGCGTGAGAACTTGAACCCGGCCGATGGTCGTCACACGGCGCAGTTCGATCCGCCCGAGGCTGTCCACGGAAGTATGGTTGAGGATCGCGCGGTTTTCCGGCGAGATTTCCAGACGGATATCGTGAACGTGGTTGTCGGACGAAAGCCGAAGCCCGTCGCTGCCCTTGGCAAAGCTGATGGCAGCGCCGTCGCCGTCGCCGCGCAAGGATTGCCCAGGCAAAAGGTTGATGGATGGCGCGTTGGCCAGAGCGCCGTGAACGACGATGTGGCGGGCGCCTTTATCCTTGGTTGCCGCAACCAAGGCGTCGACGGACGAGACGGGGTGTTCCACGGTGTGCATGAGGCCATGTCTCCCGATGCTCCTGATGAGCGGACCGACATTTTCCCACTGCGTCGGGATCAACTCAAGGCCGCGTTTCGCGGAAGCCGGTCGATCAACTGGATGTGAATGGCTGTCCGCCACCGGCGCCCATGGAACAGTTTCGCGTGATTGCGTAGCGGAGGGTTTGCAGTTCATCTTGACCCCACATGGAGTTGAAGATGACGAAGAGACCCGTGACGACAAAGGCGCTCGGCCGCAGCGATGGCGCGCAGGGACCGAAGGTCGGATACTCGCTCGTCAAGGCATGGTTTGATTCCTCCTTTCAACTGCGTGAATATTCATTGAACATTCCTTGGGCTATCCCGGCGGTGTCCATCAAAAGGAAAGCCCCATGCCAGACCGCAACGACCTTCTGGACCTGTCCACGCCGTCGCTCCTGCTCGACGAGGCGAGGATGGAGCGCAACATCGACCGGTTGGCGGTCCGGGCCGCCGCGCTGAAGGTGACGCTGCGCCCACATCTGAAGACCGTGAAATCGGTCGAGATCGCCCGCCGCCTGATCGGCGGCGCGAACGGACCGGTCGCGGTTTCGACACTCGCCGAGGCCGAGACGTTCTTCGCCGCGGGCATCACCGACATCCTCTATGCGGTGGGCGTCGTGCCGCAGAAACTTCCCCGCGTGCAGGCGCTCAGGACCAGGGGCTGCGATCTGACCGTGATCCTCGACAGCCTGGCACAGGCGGAGGCGCTGGCATCGGCGGGCGTGCCGATCCCCGCGCTGATCGAGATCGACAGCGACGGCCACCGCGGCGGCCTTCGCCCCGACGATCCGGCGCTGGTGGCCCTTGGCCGGCGGCTTCACGCGGCGGGCTCTCTGCGCGG
>Ga0102832_1000619_pt1 | contig 46549 bp, 43 predicted proteins | sample EBPBio282013_DNA_FD_88942 | JGI IMG/M metagenome (GOLD analysis project Ga0102832, IMG submission 88942) | Wastewater treatment Type I Accumulibacter community from EBPR Bioreactor in Madison, WI, USA - Reactor 2_5/28/2013_ DNA (Illumina Assembly) | ecosystem: Engineered > Bioreactor > EBPR >...
ACCGAGCCCTCCTGGCCACCATCACCGAAAGCGAAGCCTCATGAACCCCCGCCCCGACCATCACGTGCATAATGCCGCGCAGCGGATGGTCGGTCCGACGATCGAAGCCAGACGCGGCGGCGCGAACTGTGGCGACGACCGTCCGGTCAGCGCAGAATGCCGCCATGGGCCATCGTTCGGATCGGGATGCGCTGCGCGGCAACCTCTACGCCGTCGATGTTCCTGCCCTGGTGGCCGCCCTCAACGATGAGATCTGGCCAGAGGATGCGTTGCAGCTGATGGGCGATGCCGTCCTGGTCGTGGCACGTGCGCGTGTCGATGCCGCCGGGCCGGCTGGCCACAGTTGTGCCGCGGCGTTGCGCGATCGCGGCTGGGAGGGAGACCACGAGCTGGCCGACCAGATCGACGCGATGCTGGGCGTGGCGCCGACCCCCTTCCTGAAGAGTCTCCCGGTGGATCTCGACGAACTCGCGGGGATACTCGAGGGTGACCCGGTCATGGGTGGTGGGCGGATTGACCTCCGCACCGGTGAGGTCTGGCCGCAATCGGCGATCGAGTACCTCGAGGAAGTCGGTGAACTCGACCCCGACGAGGACGACGACCAGCGCTGGCTCGATGTGGCTTGCGAAGGCTCTCGTGCCTCGTACGGGGACATGGAGATGTTCATCGGCGCTCTGGGCGACGGACGAGTCGCTGAAAGGCTCGCGCAGGCCATCCACGGAAGGGGAGCGTTCCGGCGGTTCAAGGACGCGCTGGCCGACTCTGACGACCTCCTGGCCCGCTGGTATGGCCTCAGCGACGACCGCCATCGCGGCCGGGCCCGAGCCTGGCTCGCCGATGAGGGCTACACCCCGACTCCTACCAAGCCCTCGGACGCATGAGCCTGCGACCAACACCAGAGAGACGGCTCGCGATCTCGGTCTCCACCCCGATGCCAACAGACAGGTTCACACGGCCAGAAACCCCGTTACACCCGGTGCAAATCGGCGTGCAGGGCCCAGGTGGCGACCGGCTGCTTCCGAGGAACATCCAGCTGGCTCAGGGGCAACACACAATGTGCATTCCCGGCTGGGCGGCCCGAGAGGAGCCAGACCTGCTCGAGCACGTCGCAGCGGCTGGATCTGTTCGAGCTTTCTCCCTCAATCTCGGCGGGGTGGCCGCTCCATCACGCGACCTTGCTCCCATAGCGCTGCCGGGCTGCCTCTCCCGAGGTGCCAACGAAGAGTCCGATGGCCGACCATGGCATGCCCGCGGCCCGGGCTGCCTTGACCGCGTCCAGGACGTGGCGCTCGGCGTCCGACCGCTCCTGGATCGCAGCACGGAGCAGCGCGACGGCTCCAGGGTCGAGTTCATCGGCGGGATCGGGCTCGTAGTCCTCAAACCGCGCAGCGAGCTCGTCTGCGTGCTGGAGGATCTCGTCAACTGTGCGGGGCATCGTCATCACCTGAGGTACTTGTCTCTGGCCGGCATGGCGTGGACGATCACCATCGCCACGTCGCCTTCCACGTATCCAACTTCGAGGATGAGAGCGGCCCGGTTGGGGCCGATCATCATGGTGAACCCGTCGCCCAGATCCCAGATCCGCAGGGGGTTCCTGTACGCGTGCAGGATGTCCTCACGGCTCAGGCCGTGTTTGTAAGCCGACGGTGCAATGATCGGCTCGTCCAGCACCCCTCCAAGATAACTTGCGACAGTCCCTGAATCAACGGCTTGATCTCACCGCCGGCTCCACCTCGCACACGCCCATATGGGACGAATCTGAAGTGGCACACACCTTCGGCATTGTGCTCGCATTTCGTTAGGATGAATTGCCCAGGACTGATCGATGGAGACACGATGAGCGAGATCGTCCGCGACCCGAACCGGCTCTTCCTGTGCCCGCGTTGCGGGCATCCGGTGACCTACAAAGGGCGTGGCCGGCGCCCGGTTTGGTGCTCTGCGCGATGCCGGGTTGAAGCGTCGATCGAACGGCGCGGCAACCGGATAGTGGGAGTTGAGCCGCGCGTCGTCACCGTTGTTCCACCCAAGAAGCGGCTCAGCCGGTGGGAGGCAGATCGGCGTCAGGAGATCGAGCGAACTCTCACGCCCGACATCGTTGTCGCGATGGTTGCTAGCGAGCCGTACTTGCTGATGAAGGTTCTTGCGTGCCTCGAGGACGAGCGGCTGGGGGGCCCTGAAACTGTCCGCCAGATCGTCGCGCAAGGACTTGCCAGGACGGCTCGAGCCCTCGCTCCCGACGCGGTCGAGCCGGAGGGTTCGAAGCCCAGGCGAACACGCAAGCGCGACGTAAACGAGTGGGTCTCGTTGCTGGAGGAGTTGTCCGCGCAGCTCGCCTCGGGGCAGCTGTACAGCCGCGACCTGCCGGCGATCGACGCGCCGCTTCGCGAGGTCGTCGACCACTACGTGCGTCGCATTGACGAGCGGCGCCGGTAGGGCGGGACGAGCGTCTGGTGGCTCTACGCCGCCCTTGTCCTGCTCCGGATACCGGCTCGGTCGACCACTGGCCATCAAAAGTGGTGACGGCGGCCCTTCGTGACGCGTCCGTTCGTTCCTCACGGGCGCTCCTCAGGGACCGTGCTTCGAGGGGGGCTTCGTCAGGCTCAGCCGGCGTTTGCTTAGGCAGGAGTGCGCTCACGGGTGCCCTCGTTAGGGCACGGCTAGGGCACGAAACGCTGAAAGCCGCTCTGGCCGGGAGTATAACTCCTAGTCAAAGCGGCTTTCCGCTGGTCGGGGTGACAGGATTTGAACCTGCGACCTCATCGTCCCGAACGATGCGCGCTACCAAGCTGCGCCACACCCCGAACAGCCCTGACTGGGTCAGGGCCGAGTGGCAGTCTAGCCCAACTGCCGGGCCTCATCCATTCGAGCCCGCAACGAGGGTGACCAGCGTCACTTCGGGCGGGCAGGCGAACCGGTACGGGGCGAACGGGGAGGTCCCGACACCGGCCGAAACGTGCAGGTACGCGCTGCGGTCGCCGGCGCGGTGCCGGCTCAGGCCCTTGGCCTGGGCGGGCGGCAGGTCGCAGTTCGTGGTCAGCGCACCCCAGCCGGGCACGCACACCTGGCCGCCGTGGGTGTGGCCGGCGAAGATCAGCGGCAGCCCGTCCGCGGTCATCGCGTCCAGCACCCGCGCGTACGGCGCGTGCGTCACCCCAACCGCCACGTCGGTGCCGTCCGCCGGCGGCCCCGAGACCAGTGCGTAGTCGTCCCGGTGCAGGTGTGGGTCGTCGGTGCCGCGGAATTCGAAGGTCACGCCCCGCACGGTCAGGCTCGCCCGTGCCTCGTTCACGTCCTGCCACCCCCCGGACGCGAGCCCCGACCGCAACTCCTCGGTCGGCAGCGGCTCCCGGTCGTTCGGCAACCCACGGTGGCTCGTGGACTCGACCAGATACCCCAGCGGGTTCGTGAACTTCGGCGCCGAGTAGTCGTTCGACCCGAACACGAACACCCCGGGGACGTCCAGCAGCCGCCCGAACGACGTCAGCAACGGCGTCAGCGCCTCCGCTGACGACAGGTTGTCGCCGGTGTTCACCACCAGGTCGGGCTCGAGGCCGGCCAGCGCCGAGAGGAACCTCAGCTTCGCCCGCTGCCCACCGGTCAGATGGACGTCGGAGACGTGCAGCACGCGAATCCGCTGCGCCCCCGCCGGCAGCACCGGAACGGTCACCCGCCGTACCTGGAACGCCTTGGCCTCGACGACCGTCCCATACGCAACGCACGCTGCGCCGGCCAGCGCGAGCCGGCCGGCGAGCTTGCCGATCAACGCCCGCGTTTCTTCGTGGGTGTCGGTGACGGCGTGGGCTCGGGATCGGGCGCCGGCTTGGCACCCTTGGACACGACCAGTCCGATCGCGCTGCCCTTGGACGCCGACCCCGAACGGGTCAGCCGGATCAGTCCGCCTGCGGCCACCGTGTCGGAGTACTCGCGGACGGTGTACGTCGCGAACCCGGCCCGGGCGAGCGCCGAGCCGCAGCTGGACGGACCCATGCCCGAGCAGCTCGGGATCGGGGCCGACTCGCCGTTCAGCACCGAGGCCGGCGGGTCGACGAAGCTGTTGTGCTCGTCGAGGTCGGCCAGCGCCCGCTGCATGGCCGGACGCAGCACGTACGTGCCCACGTCCGCGCCGAAACCGGTGAGGGTCACGCCGGTGCGCAGGTGCAGGTACCGCAGGAACGCCTTGCCGCGCGACTTCCAGAACTTCTTGAACATCGGCGCGTTGTCGAAGCTGATGCCCGCCGCCGCGACCAGGTCGGGCGTGTAGGCGACCGCCCACTCGGCCTGGTTGGACGGGACGGTGCCGGTCTTGCCCGCGAGGGTGTAGCCCGGGATCCGCGCGCCGCGCAGCGTGCCGTTCGCGATCGGCCCGAGGAACACCTTGTTGACCGCGTCAGCCACGCCGGCGTCCATCACGCGCTTGCAGTTCGCCTTCGGCACGTCCAGCTTGGTGCCGGTCGTGGTGATGATCGACTTGATGATGATCGGGTTGCAGCGGACGCCGCGGTTGGCGAACGTGCCGTAGGCGGTCACCATCGACAGCGGCGTCACCTCGGCCGAACCCAGCGTGAACGACGCGATCGAGCCGTAGTTCTCGACCAGGTCCTCACCGTTGGCCAGCTGCAGGCCCACCCGCTTGGCCAGCTTGACCACCGGGCAGATGCCGACGGACTGCTCCAGCGGGACGAAGTAGTTGTTCACCGACTGGGAGGTGCCGTTGTACATGTTGTACATGCCGCGCTCGGGACCGTCGACCACCCAGCGCTTCTGGATCTTGAACGGCCCGTTGCAGCTGTTGAAGGTCTCGCCCTGGTAGTTGCGGCTGAGCGGCACCTTGTAGCTGGTGCGCACGCCGAACCCGTTCTCCAGCGCCGCGGCGGCCACGTACACCTTGAAGGTCGAGCCGCCCTGGAACCCGTCCGCGCCGTTGTACTCCCGGCTCACGGCGTAGTTGTAGTAGGTCTCGCCCTTCCACTTCTTGCCCTTGTTGTTGTCGCCCATCACCGGCCGGCTCTGCACCATGGCCCGGATCAGCCCGGTCTTGGGCTCCATCATCGTGACGACGCCGATCACCTTGTCGCGCGCCGAGACCCGCTTGCTGAGCGCCTTCTGGGCGCTGCGCTGGGCCTTCGGGTCGATCTGGGTGGTGATGGTGAGGCCGCCGCGGTAGACGGTCTGGAGACGCTCCTCCTCGGTCGCGCCGAGCGCGGACCCGCCCTGCTTCACCAGCACCTGGAGCGCGTAGTCGCAGACGAACGGGAACTTGGAGTTCGCGCAGCCCTTCAGGGTGAGCTTGATCTTCTTCGGGTTGAACTTCACGGCCTTCGCCGCGTCCGCCTCGGCCTGCGTCACCACGCCGAGCTCGGCCATACGCGACAGCACGTCGTTGCGGCGCTCGAGGCCGACCTGGAGGTGCTTGACCGGGTTGGTGGCCACCGGGTTGCGAACCAGGCCGGCCAGCATGGCCGACTGGGCCAGGTTCAGCTTCGCCGCGCTCACCCGGAAGTAGTGCTGGGCGGCGGCCTCGACGCCGTAGGCGCCGTCGCCGTAGTAGGCGATGTTGAGGTAGCGCTCGAGGATCTCGTCCTTGCTGAGCGTCTTCTCCACCGCAATCGCGTAGCGCAGCTCACGGATCTTGCGGGCCATCGTGTTCTCGGTGGCTGCCGCCCGGGCCTCGGCGTCATTGTTCGCCTCGGCGGTCTGCACCAGCACCAGCCGGACGTACTGCTGGGTGAGGCTGGAACCGCCCTGGGTGTTGCCCTGGCTGGTCGACACCAGCGCCCGCAGGGTGCCGGTGAGGTCGAGGGCGCCGTGCTCGTAGAAGCGGTGGTCCTCGATGGCCACCTGTGCCTTCTGCATGATCGGCGAGATGTCGCTGAGCGGCTTGTAGACGCGGTTCTCGTCGTAGAAGTTGGCGAGGACGCTGCCGTCGGCGTTCAGGAGCTTCGAACTCTGCCACTGCGTGGGGGTCTCGAGTTCGGTCGGAAGGTTGTCCAGGCTCGCGATCGCGTCCTTGCCGGTGGACGTCGCCATGCCGGTCATGGGGACGACGAGGCCCGCGGCGAGCAGTCCCCCGAGGATCGACACCACCACGAACATGATCAACGAATAGAGCCGTTTCCCCATGCGCATGGGCTCTAGGGTACGTTACGACCCCCAACCGCCCCGAACCCCGCCGGACGGGGAGTCGTGCCCCCACGAATCACCCCTAGCCGCGTGCTGCTTCTTGACATAACCTCGTCCATACACCTAGCAATTGCGTATACCGCTCTGGCGGGGTGCCCCTGGGAAAGGATGAGAGCGATGACGCTCGGAGTCGACTGGACGCTCCAGGCAAAGTGCCGTGGGCTGCAGGACGAATTGTTCCCGGAGGGTGCCGACCAGAAACGCGCACGATCGGTGTGCTTCACCTGCCCGGTGCGCAACGAATGCCTCGCCGAGGCCCTCGACAACCGGATCGAGTGGGGCGTGTGGGGCGGCATGACCGAGCGTGAGCGTCGGCAGCTCCTGCGCCAGCGCACCGACATCACCTCGTGGACCTCGATCCTCTGCCCCAAGCAGCGCCGCTGCGACTGAGCACCTGTTGGTGTGCCGGGCGATGGGGCCCGGGCTGGGCGGACGGTGTGAGCTGTCGGTGTGATCATCGATACTGGGCGCATGACCAAATGGGAGTACGTGACCGTCCCGGTGCTGGTGCACGCCACCAAGCAGATCCTCGACACCTGGGGTGCGGACGGCTGGGAGCTGGTGCAGGTGGTGCCCGGGCCGAACGCGCAGAACTTGGTGGCCTATCTCAAGCGGCCGGTCACCGAATGAACGAAGAACTCGACGAGACCCTCCACTCGGTGCGGCTGGCCGGTCTCGGACTGACCCTGCCGGACGTGCCCGCGCCGGTCGCCGCCTACCAGCCCGCGCTGGTCTCGGGCGGCCAGGCGTTCACCTCCGGACAGCTGCCGTTCGTCAACGGCACGCTCGCCGAGGTGGGCAAGGTCGGTGCGGGGGTCAGCCCCGAGCGGGCCCACGAGCTGGCGCGCATCGCCGCGCTGAACGCCGTCGCCGCTGCCGCGTCCGTCTGTGGCGGGGTCGACGGCATCCGGCGCGTGGTGAAGGTGGTCGTGTTCGTGGCCAGCGACCCGTCCTTCACCGGCCAGCCGGGCGTCGCCAACGGGGCGTCCGAGCTGCTGCAGCAGGTGTTCGGCGCGCGTGGGTCGCACGTCCGCAGCGCCGTGGGCGTGGCGGTGCTGCCGCTCGACTCCCCGGTCGAGGTCGAGCTCGTCGTCGAAGTCAACGCCGCGTCGTTCTAGCCGTGGTCCCGAACGAGTCCCGGACGGCGCTGGTGCGCCGGGCGCGCGCGATCAATCGCGAGCTCGGCGTGCTGTACCCCGACGCGCACTGCGAGCTCGACCACACCTCGCCGTTCCAGCTGCTGGTGGCCACGGTGCTGTCCGCGCAGTCCACCGATCGTCGGGTCAACACGGTCACGCCCACGCTGTTCGCGCGCTACCCGGACGCGACCGCGCTGGCGGGCGCCGACCGGGCCGACCTGGAACAGCTGATCACCCCGACCGGGTTCTTCCGCGCCAAGACCGAGTCGCTGCTCAAGCTCGGCGCCGCCTTGGTGGAGAACTTCGGCGGCGAGGTGCCCGGGCGGCTCGACCAGCTCGTCACCCTTCCCGGCGTCGGACGCAAGACCGCCAACGTGGTGCTGACCGACGGCTTCGGTGTGCCCGGCATCACCACCGACACCCACCTGATCCGGCTCGCGCGGCGCTTCGGCTGGACGGACGAGACCAAGCCCGAGCGCATCGAGGCCGCGGTCGGCGACCTGTTCCCCAAGTCGGACTGGATCCGGCTCAACCACCGGGTGATCTGGCACGGCCGTCGCCGCTGCCACGCGCTGCGTCCGGCGTGCGGGGCGTGCCCGGTCGCGCGGCTGTGCCCGTCCTACGGTGAGGGGCCGACCGACCCGAAGGTGGCCGCGAAGCTCGTCCGGGAGCCGCGAGGATGAGGTCGCCACGTCGTCTTTCCGCCGCCGTCGGGCTCGTCCTGGCGGTGCTGCTCGCCGGGTGCGCGGGGCCGATGCTGCCCGGTGTGGGCACCGGCACGATCGTGCCGTCCGTCCCGGCGTCGGCGTCCGCGTCCACCCTGCCGGCGCCCGAACCCGAACCCACCGACCTGGTCGCCGCGCGCAAGGCCGCGGGCATCGCCGACTGCCCGCCCAGCAGCAAGGCGCCCGCGGTGGCCGGCGGGCTGCCCGACATCACGCTGGAGTGCCTGGGAGGCGACACCACCGTCCGGCTGGCCGGCCTGCGCGGGCCGATGCTGATCAACCTGTGGGCACAGTGGTGCGAGCCGTGCCGCGCCGAGTCCGCGCACCTGGCGGCGTTCGCGACGTCGCAGAGCAAGGTCGCGGTGCTGGGCATCGACTACTCCGACCCTCAGCCGGCGCTGGCGATCGAGTTCGCGAAGCTGACCTCGATGACCTACCCGCACCTGGCCGACGAGGAGCACACGCTGAAGGGCCCGCTCGGGGTCGTCGGCATCCCGTACACGCTGCTCATCGACGCCGACGGCAAGATCGTGGCCAAACACCCTGGGCAGTTCGTGTCGCTGGAGAACGTCCAGCAGTGGGTGGCCCAGGGGCTGGGCGAGTGAGCATCCCGGTCCCCGAGGACCTGTGGGACGCCCGGACGCGCTTCGCCCGACCGGACGCGCTGAGCTTCATCGCCGGGCGCCGGGCGCCGCAGGGCACGCGGCGGGCGGCCGTGCTGATCCTGTTCAGCCAGGGGCGGTCGGGCTACGACCTGGTGCTGATCCAGAAGCGCGCCGACCTGCGCAGCCACCCCGGGCAGGTCGCCTTCCCGGGTGGGGGCATCGAGGCGGCGGACGCGGACCCGGTCGCCGCGGCCCTGCGCGAGGCGGACGAGGAGGTCGGCGTCGACCCCACCACCGTCGATGTGCTCGGGGCGTTGCCCACCGCACACATCCCGCACAGCGGCTTCGACGTGACCCCGGTGGTGGGCTGGTGGCGCGACCCGGTGCCGCTGGTGCCGGTGGACGTGCGCGAGGTCGCGTCCGTCTACCAGGTGCCGGTGACCGACCTGCTCGACCCGGCCCACCGCACCACCTGGACGCACCCGCTCGGCTTCACCGGCCCCGCGTTCGAGGTCGGCGACCTCTACGTCTGGGGGTTCACGGCCTACCTGCTGGACGGCCTGTTCGACCTCCTCGACTGGACCCTCCCCTGGGACGCGTCCCGTCTCACCGAGATCCCGCCCCGGTTCCTCCTCGACGGGCCCTGAGCTCGCCTTCCCGCGTGGCCACCGTCATGCCGGGGCGAACCGATCTGCACTGCCGATGGTTGTTCCTTGCCCCCAAAGCCGAATTCGGCACCGATCCAGTGCAGATCGAGTATCGCGATCGCGAGGGGCCGGGCGGGGTTGGCGTCGGGGCTCCCGGCGGGGCACAGGTCGTCCCCCGGCGATCCCGGATCTCGTTGCCGTGTTCTGGTGTGAGGGGGCGGCGCGATGCCCCAAGATGAGGGCATGGCTCCCTGGTGGCAAAGCGCGGTCGTGTACCAGATCTACCCGCGGTCGTTCGCGGACAGCGACGGCGACGGGGTCGGCGACATCCCCGGCATCATCGCGCACCTCGACCATCTCAGCGCGCTCGGGGTGGACGTGGTCTGGCTGTCGCCGGTGTACCGCTCGCCGATGGACGACAACGGCTACGACATCTCCGACTACACGGCCGTCGACCCGCTGTTCGGCACGCTGGAGGACCTCGACGCCCTCATCGCCGGCCTGCACGAACGCGGCATGAAGCTGGTCATGGACCTGGTGGTGAACCACACCTCCGACGAGCACCCGTGGTTCCAGAGCTCGCGCGACGTCGCGTCCCCGATGCGCGACTGGTACCTGTGGCGTCCGGCCCGCGAGGGGCACGAACCCGGCACGCCCGGCGCCGAACCCACCAACTGGGGGTCGTTCTTCTCCGGTTCGGGCTGGGAGTACGACCCGGCGTCCCACCAGTACTTCCTGCATCTGTTCAGCCCCAAGCAGCCCGACCTGAACTGGGAGAACCCCGGGGTGCGGCAGGCGGTGCACCAGATGATGCGCTGGTGGGTCGACCGCGGCGTCGACGGGTTCCGGATGGACGTGATCAACCTGATCTCGAAGACCTACCCGCTGCGTGACGGTGAGGTGAACGGGCCGGACGGGCTGAGCTACGACCCGTCCCTGGTGATCGAGGGCCCGCGGCTGCACGAGTTCCTGCGCGAGATGAACACCGAGGTCGGGCTGTCCGAACGCGACCTGTTCAGCGTCGGCGAGATGATCCTCGTGAACGCCGACCAGGCCCGCTCGCACACCGACGAGGCCGCCGGCGAGCTCGGCATGGTGTTCACGTTCGAGCACATGAGCATCGACTCCGGCCCCTCGGGCATGAAGTGGGACGTGATCCCGCTGCACCTGCCGACGCTGAAGGCCAACCTCGCCCAGTGGCAGTACGGGCTGGCCGACCACGGCTGGAACTCCCTCTACTTCGAGAACCACGACCAGCCCCGCTCGGTGTCGCGCTTCGGCGACGACAGCCCGGAGTTCCGGGTGGCGTCGGCCAAGACGCTGGCCACGACGTTGCACCTGCTCAAGGGCACGCCGTACGTCTACCAGGGCCAGGAGCTCGGCATGACGAACGCCGGCTTCACCTCGATCGAGCAGTACAACGACATCGAATCGATCCGGTTCCACGCCCAGGCGGTGGCTGCCGGCGGGGCTCCCGAGCAGGTGCTGGCGGCGATCGCGTTCAAGAGTCGCGACAACGCGCGGACGCCGATGCAGTGGGACGCGTCCGCCAACGCCGGTTTCGGTGCCGGGACGCCGTGGCTGGCGGTGAACCCGAACCACGCGGAGATCAACGCCGCCGCAGCCGCCGCCGACCCCGACTCGGTGTTCCACCACTACCGCGCGCTGATCGCGCTGCGCCACGACCTGGAGATCGTGCGGCAGGGACGGTTCCTGCTGCTCCTGCCCGAGGACGAGCGGCTGTTCTGCTACACCCGCACGCTCGGTGCGGAGGTGCTGCTGGTCGTGGCGAACTGGTCCTCGGAGCCGGTCGCGCTCCCGTCCGACCTGCCCGACCTGACCGGCGCCGAGGTGCTGCTGGGCACCCACGCGTCCACGTCGCCGCAGCTGGCGGGCTGGGAGTCCCGGATCTACCGGCTCGCCTGAGCTCTCGGCTCCGGCCACCGTCCCCGCCTGATCCGCGTTCCCCACAAACGCCCCCGAAACTCACAAACGCCCCCGAAATTTCAGGGGCGTTTGTGAGTTTCGGGGGCGTTTGCGCGGGGTGGTGCCGGACGCGCCGCGGGGTAGAGACAGGCGGGACGGACGGGACGGAAGGGGTGAGCGGGACGAGACGGGGCGCGGGGCGCCTCAGGCCTCGATCTCGGGACGCTTCCCGGTGAGCGACAGGGCGTCCACGTCCTGCTGGCCCTTCTCGATCGCGCCCTTGACGGCGGCGACGGTCTGCTCGGCCTCGGCCACGGTCTTCTCCGCGCCGGTGAACTTCAGCTGGCTCTTGCCGATCAGCGCGAGGACGCCGGCGACCAGGAAGAACAGGACGGCCATCACGGCGAAGCCCCAGGCGAGGGCGGGGAGCTGCTCGAGGTGGAACCAGACCGCGAACCCGTAGGAGAGCCAGAACGACAGCCCGAGGAACAGCAGCGACAGCCCGCTCAGGCCCACGACCGCGGCGCCGCCGAAGAGCCCGGCGCCGATGCCGGCGGCCTTGGCCTGCGGCATCAGCTCGGCCTTGGCCAGCTCGATCTCGCCCTTCACGATCGTGGTGACGTCGGCCTGGATGTTCTTGATCACCTCGGCGATGTCGGCCTGGTCGGCCATTGCCCCCTCCTTCGGCGCGCTGTGGTTGTCAGCCTAACCGTTGCGCCGCGCGGCCGGGCCGGGATCGGCGTCCGCTCGGAACACCGGTCCACTTCCGGTGTGCCCCGCGGCGTCCACCGCCAAACCTCCCGGACGCTCAGAGCGTGATCTGGAGCCCGTCCTCGGGCGGACGCAGTTCGGTACTCAGCTCGCTGTGGTCGACCTGCGCGCGCCAGCACATCACCGAGTACGGCAGCAGCAAGGGCTCCGGCGCGCGGGCGGAGGAGTCGTACAGCTTCCCGACGTCGGCGAGCAGCCGGTCGGCGTGCCCGGCCTCCAGGGACGCCAGCCGCGGGGCGCTGCTCACCATCTCGAGCATCCCGTCCCGGGTGATCGGCACCCACAGCCGGAACGCGCGGTGCTCGACGACCGGGAAGTGCGGGGACGCGGCGATCGCGGCCACCGAGTACAGCTCGGCGCCGCCGGTCATCGCCTCCGGGTCGAACTCCCGCAGCAGGGACGCCAGCCGGCGCACCCACGGCACCGAGTCGTCCCGGCTGGTGTAGAGGACGGCCAACTGCCCGCCGGGCGCCAGGACCCGGGCGAACTCGTCGAGCGCCAACCCGGTCGGCAGCAGGTGCATGCCCTGGCCGACGAAGACCTCGTCGAAGGAGCACGGGACGAACGGCAGCGCGTCGGGCGCGGCGCCGATGGCGAGCAGCCCGGGGTAGCGCCGGTGGGCGGCACGGACGGCCGGCGCCGACTTATCGGTGAGGGTGACCCGGTTGCCCCGTTGGGCGAGACGGTTCGCCGTGCTCGCCGAGCCCCGGCCGACGGCGAGCACCCGGCCGGCCCGCGTGGGGGCCAGCCAGTCCAGCGCGGCCGCTGGGAACTCTCCGGTGCTCCGGTAGGACATGAAAGGCATGCTAGGTGACACCGTCCGGCCTGCCCGGGACACCTCCGGGCGCGGCGGCTGTTGGGCTGAAACTCATCGCCCGGTTGTCCACAGCCCGGTGGTTGTCCACAGGGCGGCCGATCGCCTGACACGTTTCGTCGCGCCGTGCCGACAGTGTTGGTCGTGGGAGAGCAGAGCCGACCGCGGGACGTGCTCGTCGTCGCGGCGCCGGGGGAGACGCAGGACGTGATCCTGTCCGCGGTCGCCGCGCAGGACCTCGAGGCGGAGGTGCTCGCCGATCTGGACGGCGTGGCCGGCCCGTGGCGTGAAGCTGCGACGGTGGTGGTGGCCGACGACCAGGCCGAACGGTTGGTCGCGCGCGCCCTGCCCCACCGCGGCTCGGTCTACCTGGTGGGGCCCGACCGTGACGAGCTCTCCACCTGGTCGGCGCCGTTGTCGGCGCAGGTGATCCCGCTGCCGGAGGGTGGGGCCTGGCTGGGCTCGGTGCTGGCGGACGGCTCCGGCCGGGCGCGGGCTCCGGTGGTGGCGGTGGTCGGCGGCTCGGGTGGCGTGGGGGCGTCCACCCTTGCCGCGGCCCTCGCCCAGCTCGCCGGCGAACGGTCCAGCGCCGCACTGGTCGACACCGACGCGCTCGGCGGCGGCATCGACCTGCTGCTGGGGGCCGAGCAGTCCGACGGCTGGCGCTGGCCGCGGCTGAACGCCGCCGAGGGGCACCTCGGTGACCTGCGGGGCTACCTGCCGGTGGTCGACGGTGTCTCGGTGGTGGCGATGGCTCGCGGGCCGGCACTCGACCTCGCCCGGGAGCCGCTGGCCGCGATCGTGGCGTCCCTGCGGGCGTGGCACACCCTGGTGGTGCTCGACCCGGGCCGCTCGGGTTCGGCCGCCGCGCGGGAGGCGGTGCGGCTGGCCGGGCGACAACTGGTGCTGGTGGCTCCCGGCGTGCGGGGCGCCGCGTCCGCCCGGCAGACGGTGGGCGTGCTCGACCTCGACCGCGCCGAACTCGTGCTGCGCGGACGCCGGGGCGGCGGCCTGCCGGCCGATCTGGTCGCGGAGGCGGTCGGACGTCCGGTGCTGGGGCGGCTCCCGGACGACCCGGGGCTGGCGGACGCGGCCGAGCGGGGGGAGCCGCCCGCCCGAGGGTCGCGACGCCGCTACCGGCGGGCGGTCGCAGGCCTCCTCGACACGCTGACGGGGGCGGCGCATGGGTGAGGTCGACCTGGAGGCGGTGCGCGCCTGCCTCGGCCAGCGTGGCCAGCAGCCCGGCCCGGTGGAGGTGGGGTCGGCGCTGCGGTCACTGGGCCTGCTGGTGAGCGACTCGGTGGTGCGCCAAACCGTCGCCGCCCTGCGGCGGGACAGCGTCGGCGCCGGCGTCCTCGACCCGCTGCTGCGCCTACCGGGCGTCACCGACGTGCTCGTGAACGCTCCCGACCGGGTGTTCCTCGACCGGGGCCGCGGGCTGGAACCGGCCGGCGTCCGCTTCTCCTCCGAGGAGGAGGTGCGACGGCTGGCCGTCCGTCTGGCCGCGTCCGTCGGCCGGCGGCTCGACGACGGGTCGCCGTTCGTCGACGCGCGGCTGGCCAGTGGCGTGCGGGTGCACGCAGTGCTGCCGTGCGTCGCCGACTCGGGCACCTGCCTGTCACTGCGGGTGCCGAACCGGCAGCGGATGAGCCTGGACGACTGGGTGGCCTCGGGCAGCCTCACCGGCCCGGGCGCCGACCTGCTGGCCGGGCTGGTGAGCGCGCGGCGCGCCTTCCTGATCTCCGGGGGTACCGGATCGGGCAAGACCACACTGCTCGGCGCCCTGCTGGGGTTGGTGCCGCCGGCGGAGCGGATCGTGATCGCCGAGGACTCCCGGGAGTTGCAGCCCGACCATCCGCACTGTGTTCGGCTCGAGGGGCGTCCGGCGAACGCGGAGGGCACCGGCGCGGTGACCCTGACCGACCTCGTACGGCAGGCGCTGCGGATGCGGCCCGACCGGCTGGTGGTGGGCGAGGTCCGCGGCGCAGAACTGGCCGACCTGCTGAGCGCGCTGAACACCGGCCACGAGGGCGGGTGCGGCACCGTGCACGCGAACTCCGCCGCCGACGTCCCGGCCCGGCTGGAGGCTCTGGCCGCGCTGGGCGGCCTCGGCCGCGACGCGCTGCACGCCCAGCTGGCGGCCGCGTTGCAGGTGCTGGTGCACGTGCGCCGACTGCCCGACGGCAGGCGCTGGGTGGAGGAACTGCGGCTGGTCCGTCCCGAGCCGGCGTCCGGACGCTGCCTGACCGTGCCCGCGTTGCGGTTCGGGTCTTCCGGCGCCGTGCCGGGCGAGGGCTTCGCCGAACTCGAACGGTTGGTGTCGTGACCGCCCCACGGCCGGGGGAGGGTCAGCGATGACGCTCCTCGCGGCCCTTGCCGCAGCTCTCGCCTGCTGGGTGCTGCTCGCGCCGCCACCGCTGGCGCGCCTGCGTGGGCCGACCGTCCGGCACGCCGGGGGGCCGGTCCGGTGGCTCGGGAGGCGTGCGGTGCCGGCCGCCGGGGTTGTCGGGGCCACGGCTGTCGGCGGGCTGGTCGGGGGAGCCTCCGGCCTCGTGATCGGGGCCGCGACGGCGCTGCCCGTGCTGACGGCCGTCGTGGTGTGGCGGCGGCACCGCCGTCGGGCGGACGCCGACCGCAGCGCCCGGGAGGTCGCGGACGCCTGCCAGCTGCTGGTCGGGCTGCTGCGGGTCGGGCACGTCCCGTCCAGTGCGCTGCGCATCGCCGCCCGGGACGCGCCCGTGCTGGCGGAGGCGGCCGCGATGATCGGGATCGGCAGCGAGGCCGCGCCGGTCCTGCGTCGGGCCGGCACCGCGCCCGGACGATCGGGGCTCGCAGAGCTGGCGGCCGCCTGGGAGGTGGCCGACCGCACCGGGGCATCGCTGACCGCCACCCTCGACGCGTTGGCCGACCGACTCGTGGCCCGGCGCGCGGTCGAGCAGGTGGTCTCGGCCGAGTTGTCCGCGCCGCGCGCCACCGGGCGGCTGCTGGCCGTGCTGCCGGTGGCGGGACTCCTGCTGGGCTACAGCTTCGGCGGCGATCCGCTCGCGTTCCTCACCGGATCGCTCCCGGGCCGGGTGAGCCTGCTCGTCGGCGTGGCCCTCGGCTGTGCCGGGGTGATCTGGACCGAGCACCTGGCCGACCAGGGCGGTGACTGACGTGCCGTGGGCGATGGTGGCCGCCGTGGCCGCCGGTCTGGCGATCCTGGCGTGGCGCGGGGATCCGGGGGGACGCCTGCGGGCGGCCCACGACCGGCCGCCCGGTGCGCGTTCGGGAAACCCGCAGCGGGCCCGGGTGCTCGGGGCCATCGCGTCGGGCGCCAGCGCGCTACTGCTGACCGCCTCCCTGGGTTGGTGGGGAGTCGCGGCCTCCGTCGGGGTCGGGGTGGCCAGCTGGGTCATGCTCGGGCGGCTGCGCACCTCAGAGGCGACCCGCCGCGACGCCGTGCTGGTCACCCAGCTGCCGCAGGCGTGCGACCTGTTCGCGGTGTGCCTGCAGTCCGGCCTTCCGCTCCGGCAGGCGACCGCGGTGATCGCCGGGGCTCTCGACGACCCGCTCGCCGGCGTGCTCGCCGAACTCGCCGCGAAGGTGCGCCTGGGCGCCGAAGAGGCGCAGGCGTGGGACGAACTCGGGCGGGCCGAGCCTGCGTTGGCCGCGCTGGGGCGCGAGGTCGCCCGTGCGCTCGGCTCCGGGGTCGCGCTGGCGCGCACCCTGCGCGCGCTGGGCGTGGACGCCCGTCGCGCCGCCGCGTCCGCCGCCGAGGTCCGTGCGCGCCGGGTCGGCGTGCGCAGCGTGCTGCCGCTGATGCTCTGCTTCCTGCCCGCGTTCCTGCTGCTCGGCGTGGTGCCGATCATCGGCGGGATCGTGCAGCACCTCTTCCCCTGACCCGGGCAGCTGGCGGCGGGGTTGGCATCGGGCCTTTTCCACAGATTCCGGGCCACCAGGAGCGTCGTCCACAGGCGGACGAATCGGCTGACCGGTTCGGGGCCGCGCTGCCGAAGGTGAAAGTGCGTCCGAACGGGCGAGAAGAGGAAGGAGTAGTCATGGCAGAAGTGGCGACGACGGGGCGGCGCAACCAGCGGGGCATGACCACGGCGGAGTACGCCGTCGGGACGGTGGCGACGGTCAGCTTCGTCGGCATCCTGCTCGCGATCATCGGCGACCCGGCGTTCCAGAAGGCGATCTGGACGATCGTGGCCGCGCTGATCAAGGCGGTCCTGCAGGCGATGGGCATGGCGTGAGCCGTCCCACCCCTTCGGCCGGCCGGGTTCGTCCCGGCCGGCCACGGCCGCGTTCCCGGCGGGGCTCGAGCCTTCGGCAGGGTGCTTTCCAGCGGGGCATGGTCACGGTCGAGTTGGCGTTCGGCAGCCTCGGAGCGGCCCTGGCGTGCGTCCTGCTGGCGTGGGTGCTCACGCTCGTCGGGCTGCTGGTGCGCTGCCAGGACACGGCGGCTGAAGTGGCGCGGCAGGAGGCGCGCAGCGACCGTTCGGCGGTGGGGAGAGCCGTCGCCGATCGTCCGCCGGGCGCCACGGTGAGCATCCGGCAGGACGAGCGCCAGGTCACCGTTCGGGTCGACCTGGACGCACGGCCGTGGGCGTCGTGGCTGCCGGCGGTGCCGCTCACCTCGAGCGCAACCGTGCTCAGGGAGCCGGCCTGACCATGCGGCGCGGACACGTTCCTTCCAGGCAACTCCGGCCACCCCGGAGCCGGCACCCCCGACCATGTCAGCGCGGGTCGGGCACCGCGCTGGCCGCCGCAGCCATCCTGGTGATGGCGATGGTGGCCGCGGTCGTCCTCGTGCTGGCCGGCTACGTCGCCGCCAGCCACCACGTCCGTGCCGCCGCCGACCTGGTCGCGCTGTCCGGGGCGGGGCAACGCACCCGCGGCGGGGACGCCTGCCGGAGCGCGGCGGGGGTGGCCGCCGCCAACCGGGTCCGGATCGTCTCCTGCCGGGTGCAGGGCGACGAACTCGACTTCGTGGTGACGGTCACGGTCGCGGCGCAGGTGTCCGCGCCATCGGTGCTGCTGCCCGGTGAGGTCACCGCCACGGCCCACGCCGGCCGGATCGGTCTGCTGCCGTGACCGCCGCCGGAGCAGAAGTCGGTGGCTCAGGCGTGGGCGAGCACCGCGGCCACCAAGGTGGCGGCCGCGTCCTTGGCGAGCGGCTGGTTGCCGTTGCCGCACTTCGGCGAGACGACGCACGACGGACAACCGGCCACGCAGGAGCAACTGCGCAGCCGCTCGAGGGTCGCCCGCCACCACCGCTCGGCGAGGTCGAACCCGCGTTCGGCGAAGCCGGCGCCGCCCGGGTGCCCGTCGTGCACGAAGATCGTGAGCTCGCCGGTGTCGGGGTGGCGCGTGGTGGACAGCCCGCCGATGTCCCAGCGGTCGCAGGGGGCGAAGGCGGGCAGGAGCCCGATCGCGCAGTGCTCGGCGGCGTGCGCGGCCCCCGGCAGGTCGCGGGTGGCGATCCCGGTCAGCAGCTCGGCCGGCACCACCATCCAGAACGACTGGGTGCGCAGCACGTGCCGGGGGAGGTCGAGGGGGTGGCTGTCCCACACCTTGCCGCTGGCCTCGTCCCGGCGCAGGAAGCCGGTCACCCGGCTGGTCAACTCCACCGCGCCGAAGCACAGCCGGGCTGGGCCGAGCCGCCGGCTGCGGTACTCGGCGATGACGTTGACGTCCGACTCGGCCTGCGGCTGGGTGAAGTAGCCGGGGCGGTCGGGCACGGCCAGCGCCGCCCGCGACTCGCGGTCGTAGGTGACCACCCGCCACTGCTCGCCCTGGTGCAGGTAGACCGCGCCCTCGTGGACGGTGCGGTCGGCCGCGGCCGGATCGACCTGGCCGATCACCCGTCCGGTCGCCTCCTCCACGACCTCCACGGATCGTCCTCCGGCCGAGCGCAGGTCGATGGAGTCCACGGCGCGGTCGGCCCGGGTCCAGAACCAGCCGGACGCCCGCTCCCGCAGGTGCCCGGCGCGGGTGAGCCCGGCCACCAGGTCGGGCAGGCTGTCGCCGAAGTACCGGGTGTCGGCGAGGGTGACCGGCAGCTCCTGGGCGGCCGCGGCCACGTGCGGGGCGAGCACGTGCGGGTTCTCGGGGTGCAGGACGGTGCGCTCGACCGGCTGGTCGAAGATCAGTTCGGGGTGGTCGCACAGGAACGCGTCCAGCGGGTCGGGCCGGGCGATCAGCACGCCGAGGGCGTCGCGGTTGGCGCGCCCGGCGCGGCCGACCTGCTGCCACAGGGCGGCCAGCGTGCCGGGGAAGCCGCAGGTGACCACGGCGTCCACACCGGAGATGTCGACGCCCAGTTCGAGCGCGTTGGTGCAGGCCACGCCCTGCAGCCGCCCCGACTGAAGACCGGCCTCGAGCAGCCGCCGGTCCTCGGCGAGGTAGCCGCCGCGGTAGGAGGCGACGGAGCGCGGGTCGGCCACGTGGCGTTGGGCGCGCAACGCCACCAGTTCCGCCTGCACCCGGGAGGTGGTGAACGCCAGCGTCTGTCGGTGGTCGGCGACGAGCCGGGCGAGCAGGTCGGCCGCCTCGTGGTGGGGGTCGCCCTCCGGCTGCCAGAGCAGGTAGTCCAGGGCGGGCCGGGCGGAGGTGTCGGTGGCCACCTCGCACACGTCGTCGACCCCGGCCAGGCTGCGCAGCAGTTCGCCGGCGCCGCTGACCGTGGCGGAGGCACTGATGAAGACCGGGTCGGCGCCGTAGTGGTTGGCCAGGCGCCGCAACCGTCGCAGCACGGCCGACACGTGGGCGCCGAAGACGCCGCGATAGCGGTGGGCCTCGTCGACCACCACGTAGCGCAGGGTCGACAGCAGCCGGGTCCACTGCTGGTGGCGGGGCAGCACCGAGCGGTGCAGCATGTCGGGGTTGGTGAGCACGAACCGCCCGAAGTCACGGGTGAAGCGACGCTCCACCGCGTCGGAGTCGCCGTCGAGCGTCGATACCTTGGCGCCGGGCAGGTCGAGCGCGGTGACCACCCGCAACTGGTCATGCGCGAGCGCCTTGGTGGGGGCCAGGTAGAGGGCGCTGTGCCCGCGGCCGAGGTCGAGCGGGCCCCGCCCGGCCACCTCGAACCCCACCCGGTTGTCGACCGCCGCGGCGAGGACGGGAAGCAGGTAGCCGAGCGTCTTGCCGGACGCGGTGCCGGTGGCGAGCGCGACGTGCCGGCCGCGGAACGCGGCGTCGGCGGCGACGGCCTGGTGCTGCCACAAGGTGGTGACCCCGAGCCGGGCGACGGCCTCGCGCAGGTCGGCGCTCACCCACTCGGGGAAGCCGACGACCAAACCCGGGGCGCCGGGACGGGAGAAGCGGTGGCGGATCCGGGGATCCGCTGCCAACCACTCCGGTACCGCCACGCGCTTAGCCTGCCATCTCCCTCCGACACCCAGCTCTCCTCGGTACGACCGCGATCTCCGCAGGGACGGTTCCCAACTCGGTCCCGGACCGGATTGGGGACGGTTCCTATCTTGGTCCGGGACCGGATTGGGGACGGTTCCCAACTCGGTCCGGGACCGGATTCGGAACCGTCCCTATCTTGGTCCGGGACCGGATTCGGAACCGTCCCTATCTTGGTCGGGGACTGGGTTGGGGACGGTTCCTATCTTGGTCCGGGACCGGATTCGGAACCGTCCCTATCTTGGTCCGGGACCGGATTGGGGACGGTTCCTAACTTGGTCCGGGACCGAATTGGGGGACAGATCCCGGCGTTCGCGGGATGCCGGATGGCGGGCTGCGGGGTTGATGGATGGCCGGCCGCCGGGACGAAGGCGGGATAGATCCCTTTCCGCACTCGCCCGGGGGCGTGGAAGGCTGGGTGCCATGCTCGCTCCCGCCGACATCGACCGGCTCCGCGCCGACCTGCTCGCCGCCGACTACACCCTCGACGCCGTCTCTGACCGTCTCGGTGAGGTCGCTCTGGCCGGTCTGGCACGCAACTCGACCATGCCGGTGGTGCGCGCGCTCGGCCATGCGGACGACCCGCAGGCCGACGCGATCCGGCTGTGGCTGCTCCAGCGGCCGGTGCGCGCCGCCGCCCTGCGCGGCTGGTCGAGCCTGGACGCTCTGCGCGCGGCCGGCCTGCTGAGCGGTGACGATGAGCTGCACGCAACCGTGGAACTCAAGCCGCACGGGTCGAACCGCAGTTCCGGCTGGATCTGCTCCGACCAGACCCCGCTGGACGGACGTTCGACCAGGCCGCGCACCGACTTCGTGCTCGGCGCCTCGCCCGCGTCCACCACCCTGAGCCAGCTCGTCCCGCCGGGCCCGGTCGGCCGCGCGCTCGACCTCGGCACCGGCTGTGGCATCCAGGCGCTGCACCTCGACGCGTCCGCGATCGTCGCGACCGACCTCAACCCGCGCGCGCTCGACCTCGCCCGGATCAGCCTTGGACTCTCCGGTGTCCCAGCCGAGCTGCGCCTCGGCTCGTTGTACGAACCGGTCGCCGACGACCGCTTCGACCTGATCGTGACCAACCCGCCGTACGTGATCAGCCCGCCCTCGCCCGACCGGCTGGTCTACCGGGACGGCGGTTTCACCGGCGACGACCTGATGCGGGAGGTGGTCACCGGCGCGCCCGCACACCTCACCCCCGACGGAACCCTCGTCGTGCTCGGCAACTGGGCCGTCACCGCGCAGCCGTGGACCGAGCGCCTCGAGGGCTGGCTGCGGCCGACCGGCTGCGACGCGCTCGTGCTCCAGCGGGAGCTCCTCGACCCGTACGCCTACGTCGAGCTCTGGCTGGCCGACGCGGGCCTGGTCGGTGCGCCCGAGTACGACCGCCGGTACGCCGAGTGGCTCGACTACTTCGACGCTGCCGGAATAGAAGGAGTCGGCATGGGGTGGCTGGCCCTGCGCAACTCTGGACGCGAACAGCCGCGGCTGCGCGTGGAGGAGTGGCCGCACGCCGTCCACCAGCCCGTCGGGCAGGCGTTCGCCGACTTCTTCTCCGCGCTGCCGTCCGCCGCGCTCCCGGACGCCGAGTTCCTCGCGCAGCGCTGGGAGCTGCGTCCCGAGGTCGTCCAGGAGACCATCGGCACGCCCGGTGCGGCCGACCCCCAGCACGTGGTGCTCCGCCAACAGACCGGCTTCGGGCGGGCCGTCGAGGTGGACACCGCACTCGCGGCGATCGTCGGCGCCTGCGACGGCGACCTGCCGCTCGGCATCCTGGTCGGTGCGGTCGCCGGGCTGCTTGAGGTCGACCCCGATGCCCTGCGCGACGAGGTGCTTTCGCCGCTTCGTAGGCTGGTGGAGGACGGGTACCTGCTCCTCGGTTGAGGTTCACGCCGAACTCACAGGAACCGAACAGCCTCCACATGGGAGGGCTGCCTTAACTGGGACGCAGCGAACCAAGGAGCACGCATGGCCGAGCAAGACGACACCACGCAGCCGCTGCCCACGACGGGCCCTGCGGCCGACGAACCCACCCAGGCGCTGCCGACGGCGGCAGCCCCCGAACACACCCAGCAGCTGCCCACCCAGACCTGGGCCCGACCGGCCGGTGACCAACCGACCACCTACCCGGGTGCGCCGGGCGCCACCGCCGGGGCGACCAACCCCGCTGCATCCGCGGCCTGGGGTCAGGCCGCCTCCGGGCAGCAGGCCTACGGCCAGCAGCCGTACGGACAGGCACCTCAGTCATCGCAGGCCTACGGCCAGGCCCAGCATCCCTACGGGCAGGGCTACGGCCCTCAGGGCTACGGGCAGCAGGGCTACGCGCAGCAGGCCTACGCGCAGCAGGCCTACGGCCAGCAGCCCTCCGCGCAGGGAGGCTACGGCCAGCAGTACGCCCAGACCCCCGGCCAGCAGGCCTATGACCAGCAGGCGTACGGCCAACAGGCGTACGGCCAGCACCCCGGCTACTACCAGCCGAACCAGTACTACTACCCGCCGCAGCCGCCGGTGAAGACACGCAGCCGCTGGCCGCTGGCCCTGGTCGCGGTCGTGGTCGCACTCGTCCTGGGCGGCAGCGGCTTCCTCTGGGCGCTCGGCTCACTCAACGGCGCGTCCCCGAGTCCGACCGTCACCACGCAACCCCAGACCGATCCCCAGCAGGGCGGTCAGACCGACCCGACGCAGGACGAGCCCGGTCAGAACCAACAGGGCGGCACCACCACCGGCAGCGCGGTCACCGCGGCCCAGTCGGCGGGCGTCGTGCTGATCGAGGCCCAGACCTCGTCCGGGCTCGCCGCCGGCACCGGCATGGTGCTGTCGGCGGACGGCAAGGTGCTCACCAACTACCACGTGGTCGCCGGCTCCGAGAAGCTGTCGGTGACCATCGCCGACTCCGGCGACACCTACACCGCCACTGTGCTCGGCTTCGACCAGAGCCGCGACGTGGCCCTGATCCAGCTCAAGGACGCCAGCGGCCTCACCACCGTGAAGACCGACACCACCGTCCCGTCCGTCGGCGCGTCCGTCGCGGCCGTGGGCAACGCCGAGGGTGGCGGCGAGCTCGTCAAGGCGTCCGGCTCGGTCACCGACACCGACCAGAGCCTGACGGTCTCCTCCGACTCCCCGTGGGGCAGCAGCGAGGACCTCTCCGGCCTGATCGAGACCAACGCCCGCGCCGTCCCCGGTGACTCAGGCGGCCCGATGTTCGACTCCGACAACGAGGTGGTCGGCATGACCACCGCCGGCTCCACCCGCGACCACACCAGCTACGCCGTGCCGATCGCCACCGCGCTGGCCGTCGTCCAGCAGGTCGAGTCCGGCCAGGACGCGGGCACCGTCCGGGTTGGACCGGCCGGCTACCTGGGCATCAAGGTCTCCGACAGCGACCAGAGCGGCAGCGGCAAGACCATCACCGACGTCGTGTCCGGCAGCCCGGCCGACAAGGCGGGCGTCACCGCGGGCAGCCACCTCACCAAGGTCGGCGACACCACGATCAAGACCAGCACGAACCTGGCCACCGTCATCCGGGCCATGGAGCCCGGCCAGAAGGTGACCATCGAGTGGACGGCCCCCAACGGCAGCCACAAGACCGCCACCGTCACCCTGGGCAGCAGCCCGGTCAACTGATCCCATCTCCTCCCGACCCCCGGGAGGGGAGGACCACAAGAGCCGCCGGGTTCGCCATCCCGGCTCCCGACGCCCCGCACCAGCCATCCCTGGTGCGGGGCGTCGTCCGTGTCGCCGCCGAAAGCGTCGGACGGGTTCGCGCCTGCGTCCGCCCCGTCCGGCGTTACCATTCGGCACACCGAGCATTCCGCTCACCGAAGTAGAGTGAGCGACCGATCGATCCCAACGCCCAGAGAGAAGCCCGTGGCCACTGCTAGCAAACGCCGGCTCGTCATCGTCGAGTCGCCGACCAAGGCGGTCAGCCTGTCCAAGTTCCTCGGATCGGGCTACATCGTCGAGTCCAGCCGCGGCCACGTCCGCGACCTGCCCACCGGCGCCGCCGAGGTGCCCGCCAAGTACAAGGGCGAGAAGTGGGCGCGCACCGGCGTCAACATCGACCACGACTTCGAGCCGCTCTACGTGGTGGCCGCCGACAAGAAGGGCACGATCCGCGACCTCAAGACGAAACTGAAGGACGCGGACGAACTCCTGCTGGCCACTGATGAGGACCGCGAGGGCGAGGCCATCGCGTGGCACCTGCTGGACGAGCTGAAGCCCAAGGTCCCGGTCCGGCGGATGGTCTTCCACGAGATCACGCCGGAGGCGATCCTGGCCGCGGTGGAGAACACCCGCGAGCTCGACATCGACCTGGTGGACGCCCAGGAGACCCGCCGCATCCTCGACCGGCTGTACGGCTACGAGGTCTCCCCGGTGCTGTGGAAAAAGGTCATGCCGCGGCTGTCGGCCGGACGCGTCCAGTCGGTCGCCACCCGGCTCGTCGTCGACCGCGAGCGGGAGCGGATCGCGTTCCGTGCGGCCGCGTACGCCGACATCGAGGCCCTGCTGGACGCCGGCGAGAACGCCGAGCCGCGCACGTTCACCGCTCGCCTGACCACCTTCGATAGCCGCCGCATCGCCTCGGGCCGCGACTTCGACCCCCAGGGCAAGCTGGTCGGCAAGGACCTGCTCCAGCTCAGCCTCGACTCCGCCGAGGCCCTGGCGAGCAAGCTCGCCGAGGCGTCCTACGCGGTGGCCGGCGTGGAGGCCAAGGGCTACACCCGGCGTCCGTATCCGCCGTTCCGCACCACCACGCTCCAGCAGGAGGCCGGACGCAAGCTGGGCTTCTCGGCCCAGCGCACGATGAGCGTCGCCCAGGAGCTGTACGAGCGCGGCTTCATCACCTACATGCGTACCGACTCGGTGACCCTCTCGGGCACGGCGATCGCCGCGGCCAGGGAGCAGGTCAAGCACCTGTTCGGCGGCCAGTACCTGCCCGCCCAGCCGCGCGTCTACACCTCGAAGGTCAAGAACGCGCAGGAGGCGCACGAGGCCATTCGTCCGGCGGGCGAGAACTTCCGCACGCCGCAGCAGACCGGCCTGCACGGCGACCACCTGCGCCTCTACGAGCTGGTCTGGAAGCGCACGATCGCCTCCCAGATGAAGGACGCCGAGGGCGAGACCGTCAGCGTCCGCATCGGCGCGACCCTGCCGCAGCGGTTCTCGGTCACCGACGTCGCCACCGGCGAGGTGGTCGAGTCCGGACGGGCGAGCTTCGCCGCGTCCGGCCGCACCATCACGTTCCTCGGCTTCCTGAAGGCCTACGTCGAGAGCGTGGACGACGACGAGTCCAGCGACGACGCCCAGGCGCGGCTGCCGCAGCTGGTCACCGGCGCCCACCTGGACGCGGAGAAGGTGACCGCCGTCGCGCACGAGACGCGTCCGCCGGCCCGCTACACCGAGCCGTCGCTGGTGGCGAAGCTGGAGGAGCTCGAGATCGGGCGTCCGTCCACCTATGCGGCGATCATCCGCACGATCACGTCCCGCGACTACGTGTTCAAGAAGGGCTCGGCCCTGGTGCCGACCTGGCTGGCGTTCGCGGTGACGCGCCTGCTCGAGGAGCACTTCGAGAAACTCGTCGACTACGCGTTCACTGCCCAGATGGAGGAGACCCTCGACGAGATCGCCAACGGCGACGCCGCCCGGGTGGCCGTGCTCAAGGACTTCTACTTCGGTCCGCAGGGCTCGCCCGACGAGGGGCTGGAGCGGCTGGTGAACGACCTCGGCGAGATCGACGCCCGTGCGCTGTCCACGTTCAGCATCGGTGACGGCATCGACGTGCGGGTCGGCCGCTACGGCACCTACATCGAGGACGCGGACGGTCGTCGCGCCAACGTCGACCCGGAGCTGTCGCCGGACGCCCTCACCCTCGAGTACGCCCGGGACCTGCTCGACCGGCCCGGCGCCGAGGAGCGCGAGGTCGGCACCGATCCGGCCACCGGGCTGAAGGTCGTGGCGAAGGCCGGACGCTACGGCCCGTACGTCACTGAAGTACTTTCCGAGGACGCGCCGAAGTCGGCCAAGCCGCGGACGGGGTCGCTGTTCGCCTCGATGAGCGTCGACACCGTGACCCTCGACGACGCCCTGAAGCTGCTTAGCCTGCCGCGCGTGGTGGGCACCGCGGCGGACGGCGAGGAGATCACCGCACAGAACGGCCGCTACGGCCCGTACCTGAAGAAGGGCACCGACTCGCGCTCGCTGACCGGGGAGGACCAGATCTTCGACATCACCCTGGCCGAGGCCGAGGCGATCTACGCGCAACCCAAGACCAGGGGACGCGCCGCCAGCGCGGCCGGCCCGCTGCGCGAGCTCGGCGCAGACCCGGCCAACGGCAAGCTCGTGGTGATCAAGGACGGCCGGTTCGGCCCCTACGTCACCGACGGCGAGTTCAACGCCACGCTGCGGCGCGACGACTCGGTCGAGGCCATGACCCTGGAGCGGGCCGCGGAACTGCTCGCCGAGAAGCGCGCCAAGGGTCCCGCCCCCAAGCGCGGGGGCCGGCGTCCGGCCGCCAAGGCGGCCACCAAGACCACCCGCAAGAAGAAGTAGCCGCGACCATGCAGACGGTCCCCGAGGGCCTCTTCATCGTCTTCGAGGGCGGCGACGGGGTGGGCAAGTCCACGCAGGCGAAGAAGCTCGCCGACTGGGTGGCCGGACAGGGACGCGAGGTCGTGCTCACGTTCGAACCGGGGGACACCGCCGCCGGGGCGACGCTGCGCCGGGTCGTGCTCGACCCCGCCACCGGCGACCTCTCGCCGCGCGCCGAGGCCCTGATCTACGCCGCTGACAAGGCCCAACACGTCTACGAGGTGGTGCTGCCGGCGTTGCAGCGCGGGGCCGTGGTGATCTCCGACCGCTACGTCGACTCGATGCTGGCCTACCAGGGCGCCGGACGCGTCCTGGAGCCCGAGCGGGTCGAGCAGGTGGCGCGGTGGGCCACCCAGGACCTGCTGCCCGACCTCACCGTGCTGCTCGACCTGCACCCCGAGCGCGGCTTGGCGACCATCGAGCAGAAGGACCGGCTCGAGGGAGCGGGCGCCGACCTGCACGACCGCGCACGCCAGTTCTTCCTCGACCTCGCCGCCCGCGATCCCGAGCACTACCTGGTGCTGCCCGCGCGCACCGGCGTCCGACGGCTGGCTGAGCGCATCCGCGAGCGGGTGGCGCCGCTGTTGTCGGCGGCGGCTGGCACACTCGAGCCGTGAGCGCGACGGTGACCACCACGGGGGTCTGGACCGACCTGATCGGCCAGGACCGGGTGGTCGAGACCCTGCAACGGGCGGTCGGCGCTGCTGCTGCGGGGGGCAACCGGCACGCGATGACCCACGCCTGGCTGCTCACCGGGCCCCCCGGTTCGGGCCGCTCGAACGCCGCCCGCGCGTTCGCCGCGGCCCTCCAGTGCCCGGCCGGCGGGTGCGGGGAGTGCAACACCTGCACCACCGCGCTGAGCGGCGCGCACCCCGACGTGACCCTGGTTCGCACGGAGGCGTTGAGCATCGGCGTCGACGAGGTGCGTGAACTCGTGCGCCGCGCGGCCATGTCGCCGACGCTGGGCCGCTACCAGGTGCTGGTGGTCGAGGACGCCGACCGCATCACGGAGCGCGGTGCCGACGCCCTGCTCAAGAGCGTCGAGGAGCCGGCCCCGCGCACGGTCTGGCTGCTGTGTGCGCCGACCGCCGACGACGTGGTGGTCACGATCCGCTCGCGCTGCCGGCTGGTCGAGCTCAGCACGCCGAGCACGTCGGCCATCGCCGAGCTGCTCCAGCGCCGCGACGGCGTCGAGCCCGAGCTTGCCCGGTTCGCCGCCCGGGTCGCCCAGGGCCACATCGGACGCGCCCGCGCGCTGGCCCGCAACGAGGCCGTCCGCGAGCGTCGGCAGGACATCCTTCGTCTGCCCGGCAGGCTGACCTCGCTCGGCGCCTGCCTGAAGGCCGCGGCCAGCCTGGTGGACGCCGCCGGCGAGGAGGCGTCCCAGCTCACCGCCGACCTCGACGCCAGGGAGAAGGCCGAGCTGTCCGAGGCGCTCGGCTTCACCACCAAGGGCGCGCGGCCGCGCAACGCCCAGGCGGCGCTGCGCGACCTGGAGGACCAGCAGAAGGCCCGGGTCAAGCGCATCCAGCGCGACGCGCTCGACCGCGTCCTCACCGAGCTCACGTCGTTCTACCGTGACGTGCTGACGGTGCAGACCGGGGCGGGTGCCCCGCTGATCAACGCCGAGTTCGCCGAGGCCATCGGCCGGCTCGCGCACGAAACCCCGCCCGAGGCGACGGTGGTCAAGCTGGACGCGATCCTGGCCTGCCGTACCGCGCTGGAGACCAACGTCGCGCCGCTGCTGGCGATGGAGTCGCTGATGCTCAGCCTGGCCGGGATCGGCTGACCCCTCCCCGCTCCGGCGCCATCGGCGCCGCGTGCCGTGTCGCTCAGTGGGTATCCCTGTGCCGAATGCCAGCATGGACGATGACTGAGTGTGCAAGGAGAGGACTTCCCCGTGACCGAACCGCGCGAACCCGAAACCGTTCCTGAGGCCGAGGTCGACCGCCCGGAGGTAGCCGGCCCCGACACCGGCGCCTGGCGTCCGGTGAACGCCCCGGCTCCTGCCGAGCCGGTCGACGCCGAGACCGGCGACGAGCCCACGCTGGTCCAGGACGTGGCGCCCGAGCCCGTCCCGGAGCCTGCACCCGAGTCGGTCGAGCCGGTCGAGGAGCCCGTCGAGGAGCCGGCCGCGACCGAGCCCGAGCCTGAGCCTGAGCCTGCGGCGGAACCCGAAACCGAGCCGGAGGCGGAGCCCGAGGCCGAGCCTCAGCCCGAGCCGGAGGCGGAGCCGCGCGTCGAGGCGACGGACGACGAGCCCACCGCTGTCGTCGAGGAGCCCGAACCCGAACCTGAGCCGGAGCCGTTGGTCGATCGCGTCGAGAGCGTCGACAGTGAGCCCACGGCCGTTGTCGCCGAGGAGCCGGACGCGACCGAGCCGACCGCGGTCATCCACAGCGAGCCGACGGACGTGGTCACCGACGGACCGACAGAGGTCGTCGAGGCGTCGGAAGCGGTCGAGAACGAGGCGACTGAGGTGGTCGCCGACGAGCCGACTGAGGTGGTCGAGAACGAACCGACCGAGGTCGTCGCCACCGAGCCGACCGAGGTCGTCGCCACCGAGCCGACCGCCGTGGTCGGGAGCGAACCCACCGCGGTGGTCCCTGCGTCCGAGCCCACAGTCGTGGTTCCCACGCCCGGGCTCACCGACTCCGCGACCCAGCAGCTCACGCTCGGCGGGGAGCCCGAGCCCGGAGTCCCCTCGGACGGGATCTTCCGCCCGGCCAGCCCCACGTCCGGCCCGAGCCCCGAGCCCACCCGCTTCGAACCCCTGTCGGAGGAGGAGCAGAAGCTCGCCGCCGAGCGTGCCGCCCGCCGTGACGCCCGCACCGCCGCTCTGGCCGCGCCCGCCCCGGTGCCCCTGGTAGCGCCCGCGCCGGTCGTCGTCCACAAGCGCACCAACGACAAGTTCTGGGGTGCGCTGGGGCTGTTCCTGCTGCGCATCGTCCTCGCCGGGATCTTCGCGATCCGTGGGCTGAACATCCTCACCGACATCCCGGCCGCACAGGCCCAGTTCGCGCGGACGATCATCCCGCAGCCCGAGATCATGGCGATCGTCACCGGCGTCGCCGCCGAGCTGATCGCCCTCTCGCTGCTGCTCGGCCTGCTGACCCGGCTCGCCGGGCTCGGCATCGCGCTGATCGCCGGCGGCGCACTCGCGTTCGTCTACTGGAGCCCGAACTGGAGCCCGTTCGTCCCCGGGCAGTCCGGCTTCCTGGGCGAGTACGAGCTGCTGTTGGCCGTGGTCGGCGTCCTGCTGCTGCTGATCGGGGGCGGCGGCTGGAGCCTGGATCGCAGCTTCCGGGCCGGTCGTGAGCGCGACAAGCAGGAACGCGCGGCCGCGTCCGCCTGATCGTCGTTTTCGGCGCCGGCCACCAGAGGGATTCACGTCCCGTAGAATTCGAGCATGCCTCGGGTGATGGCTGTCGCTTTCGAACCCCTGGGACGGCTGTACTACGTCGACCCGGGTGAGGCGGCCTACGCCTACGGCGATCAGGTCCTGGTGCCCACCGGCGACGGCGTCGAGGTGGCCACCTGCGTGTGGGGGCCGGTGCAGACCGAGTGGGCGGGCCCGCTCGAGGCCTGCCTCGGCCCGGCCGGCCAGACCGACCTGCGGCGCGAGACCTTCAACCGGCGACGGCGCGCCGAGATCGTGGCGGTGGCCCGCCGGCTGGTCGCCCGGCACGAGCTGTCGATGCGGATCGTCGGCGTGGACTTCGTCGACCAGAGCGACCAGTTCGACCAGCAGGCGGTGATCTACTTCGAGTCGCCGGGACGCGTCGACTTCCGCACCCTGCTCACCGATCTCGCCCGCGCGCTCCAGGCCCGGATCGACCTGCGCCAGATCGGTCCGCGCGATGCGGCCGCGATCATCGGTGGCCTCGGGCCGTGCGGACGCGAGTGCTGCTGCGTGCTGGTGGGTCCGCGGCGCCAGCCCATCCCGGCCCGGCTCGCCCGCGACCAGGCGTTGCCGAGCAACCCGACCCAGCTCCAGGGCTCGTGCGGACGACTGATGTGCTGCCTGGCCTACGAGAACGAGCTGTACACCGACTTCCGCACGCGCGCCCCGGCGATCGGGACGCACGTCGTCACCGACGAGGGTGCCGGCGTGGTGGTCGCCCACAGCGTCCCGCTGGAGTCCGTGGTCGTCCAGGTCGACGCCGAGCGCGTCGTGTGCCCCCTCGGCCGGGTCTGCCCGCCCCGCCCCTGACCCCGGGGACGGTTCTTCGATCCGCCAGATTCTGGCGGGTTTCGGGGACGGTTCTTCGATCCGCCAGATTCTGGCGGGTTTCGGGGACGGATCATGCCTCCGGAGGACCATGCCTCCGTAGGTCGAGGAGGCGAGGAGGCGAGGAAGATCTGTCCCCTTTCTCCGCCGAATTTTGGCGGATCGAAGAACCGTCCCCGGTTTCCGCCGGAATGTGGCGGATTTGGAGAACCGTCCCCTGGGGTGGGCGCGACTAGTCTGATCGCATGCACCGTCCCGTCCGCAGCCTCGTGGCCCTCGTGGCCCTGGGGACGCTGCTCGCGGGCTGCACGTCGCCGACGCCGTCGCCGTCCGGCGGGGACGAGATCCGGCTGTCGTCGGTGCCCGGGACGGCGGTCGACCGTCCCTCACTGGCTCCGGTCAACACCACCGTCCCCGGCATCGAGGCGGGCCTGGCCGGGGACGACCTCACCGGCTACCTCGCCCAGAAGCTGACCTGGACCGATTGCAAGGAGGGCACCCTCTGCGCCACGGTGCTCGCCCCCGTCGACTACGCGGACCCCTCCGCCAAAGCGTTGACCCTGTCGTTACGGCGCAAGCCCGCGACCAAGAGCCCCAAGCTCGGCACCCTGTTCATCAACCCCGGCGGCCCCGGTGGCTCCGGCAAGGAACTGGTTCCCCGCTTCGAGTCCGCGGGGCTCGAGCAGTACGACATCGTCGGCTGGGACCCCCGCGGCGTGGGCGACTCGACACCCGTCCAGTGCTACGGCTCCGCGGACGCCGACGCGTTCACCAAGGTCGACGGGACGCCGGACAACGACGCCGAGCGCATCGCGCTGATCCAGGCCACCTATGCCTTCGACGAGTCCTGCTGGGAGCACAGCGGCACCCTGCTCGAGCACATCTCCACGATCGAGACCGTGCGCGACCTCGACCTGCTGCGCCGCCTCGTCGGCGACGAAGAACTGCACTACCTCGGCTACTCCTACGGCACCCAGATCGGCGCCTACTACGCCGAACTGTTCCCCCATTCGGTCGGACGGATGGTGCTCGACTCCGCGGTCGACATCACGAACAACTCCGAGACGATCCAGGCGATGGGCTTCGACCTGGCCCTGGGCAACTTCGCCACCTGGTGCGCGGACCAGCAGTGCTCGCTGGGCAGCACCAAGGACGGCGTGCTCAAGACCATCACCGCGCTCCTCGACCGACTGGACGGCAGCCCGATCCCGGCCGGGAACCGCACCCTCACCCAGAGCCTCGCGGTCACCGGCATCGCCGGCATGCTCTACAGCGGGTCGGAGGGGTTCGAGACACTCGAGCAGATGATCGTCCTCGCCGTCCGGGGTGACGGACGCGGTCTGATGCTGTCGGCCGACAACATGAACTCCCGGGACAACCAGGGCAACTACGGCGACCTGTTCTTTTCGTTCCCGGCGATCTCGTGCCTCGACAGCGCCGAGGACACCGGCGTGCTGACCGAGGACCAGACCTGGCTCGACAACGAGAAGAAGGCGCCGATCTTCGGCACCTACTTCGGCCCGGCCTACGGCTGCGCCCTGTGGCCGGTGCGGCCGTCCCTCCAGCTCACGCCCAAGGGAGCGGGGGCGAAGCCGATCGTGGTGATCGGGGCGACGGGGGACAGCGCGACCCCCTACCAGCAGGCCGTCGACATGGCCAAGCAGCTCGAGTCGGGCGTGCTGGTCACCTACGACGGCTTCGGCCACGCCACCTACGGAGGCAAGTCGGCCTGTGTCGACAACCTGGTGGTGGCCTACCTCGTGGACGGGACGGTCCCCGCCGACGGCACGAAGTGCACCTGAACCCGGAGAGGGAGACACCTGTGAGCAAGCCGGGCACCGCCGTGATCACCGGCGTGGGACGCCGCCGCGGCATCGGGGCGGGGATCGCGCTCGGTCTGGCCGCCGACGGCTGGGACCTCGTCATCAACCACTGGACGCCCTACGACGACCGGCTGGGCCTCGAACGCCGCGCGGACGACCCGGCACAGATCGCGGCGGAGTGCCGGGCGCTGGGCCGGCGGGTCGAGCTGGTGCCGGTGGACCTCGCCGACCCCGAGGGCCCGGCGGCGCTGATCGCCGCCGGCGTCGCGCTGGGCGACCTGCGAGCGATCGTGATGTCTCACGCCGAGTCGGTCGACAGCGCGATCCTCGACACCACGGTGGCGAGCTGGGACCGCCACTTCGCGGTGAACGCGCGCGCGGCCTGGCTGCTGGTGAAGGCGTTCGCCGAGACCCTGCCGGAGGAGCCGACCACCGAGGTCACCGGACGCGTCGTCGCGCTCACCAGCGACCACACCGCGCACAACCTGCCCTACGGCGCCAGCAAGGGCGCCCTCGACCGGACGGTGCTCGCCGCGGCCGTCGAACTCGGCCACCGCGGACTGCGGGCGAACGTGATCAACCCCGGCCCGATCGACACCGGCTGGATGGACGACCAGATCCGCACCTGGGCGATCGCGCAGACCCCCGCCGGACGCCTCGGCACCCCCGAGGACACCGCCAACCTGGTGCGCTTCCTGCTCTCCGACGCCGGCGGCTGGATCAACGGCCAACTGCTCCACAGCAACGGCGGCTTCAGCAACTGAGGCGCCTGGGGGCCCGTGAGGGATCCCGGGCGAACCGATTCGCACTGGATCGGTCGCTCCGGGCGGGAACGTGGCTTCTGCGCACCGATCGAGGGCAATTCGCGTACCCCTCGCCCGAGCGCGTCGGCCCGAATCGGTGCGGGGCGCCTCCACCCCCTATAGTTGTGCCTCGGCCGGGCGACCGGCAGGCCGCCTTAGCTCAGTCGGTAGAGCGACGCTCTCGTAAAGCGTAGGTCTGGGGTTCGATTCCCCAAGGCGGCTCCGACAGGGCCCATCGCAGGCTCAGCTGGTGATGTTCTTGTTCCGGAACCGCAGCCACGCCGCCCCGAAGAACACCACCCCGTAGGCGAGGTCCACCCACAGGCCGGTGACCATCCGGTCGGTGAAGATCGGGTCGCGCAGCAGGTCGATGAACGCGCTCCACCGGTCCACCAGCAGCCAGGGGTGCAGCCAGTCGAGCTGCGGCACCGCGTCCAGGATCCACAGCAGCGTGCTCACCATCGCGGTCGCCACCGTGGCCGCGATCGGCTGCTCGGTGAGCGTCGACACGAACAGCCCGATCATCCCCAGCGCGGCCAGGCCGACGGTGACGTACAGCACGGCCAGCAGCAGCCGCAGCAGCCCGTCACCGATCCCGATGCGGCTGCCCGACAGGGTGATCAGCGGCCCGGCGCCGAACAGCGCCGTCCCCACCAGCACACCGCCGAGCGCCACGACCAGAGCCCCGACCAGCGACCCCACGCCCAGCGCGCACGCCTTCACCGCGAGCAGCCGGACGCGGCTCACCGGCGACGTCAGCAGGTAGCGCAGCGTCCCCAGGTTCGCTTCGCCGGCGATGGCGTCCCCGGCGAGCACCGACACCGCCAGCGGCAGGAACAGCGCGATCTCGATCGTCAGGCCGGCGAAGCCGAGGAAGATCCCGTTGCCGGCCACCGCCGAGATGATGTCGCCGCCGCGCGCTCCCGGGTGCCGCAGCTGCGACACCTTCAGCGCCACGCCCAGCATCGTCACCAGCCCGAGCAGCACGACGAGGCCGACCTGGTTGCGCCGCCGGCCGAACACCAGCTGCAGTTCCGAGACGAACAGCCGGCCGAAGCTCCCGCGCCGCTGCCGGACGGCCACCGAAGCCTCAGGCGCTGACATCGAAGCCCTCCCCGGTGAGCTCGACGAACGCGTCCTCCAGGCTCGCCGCCAGCGGCCCGAACGCCCGGACGCCGACCCCGGCGTCCACCAGCGCGCGGACGATCCGGTCCGGCTCCAGCTCCCCGAGGCCGCCGACGATCCCGTCCGCACCCTCGACGGCGTCGCCCACTCCCAGACCGGCAAGCACCTGGAACGCGACCGCCGTGTCGGCCGTCCGCAGCCGGAAGCGCCGGGTGCGAAGCCCGTGCAACTCGGCCAGCGGGCCCTGCGCGACCATGCGTCCCTCGCGCATCACGCCCACGTGGTCGCACAGCTGCTCGACCTCCGACAGCAGGTGGCTGGACAGGAAGATCGTGGTGCCTTCCGCAGCCAGCTCGGCGACGAGGTGGCGCACCTCCCGGGTGCCCTGCGGGTCGAGGCCGTTCGTGGGTTCGTCCAGCACCAGCAGGTCCCGTGGCTGAAGCAGCGCGGCGGCAATGCCCAGGCGTTGCCGCATGCCCAGTGAGTAGGCGCGGTAGCGCTTGTTGGCCGCCGCGATCAGGCCCACCCGCTCGAGCGCCGCGCCCGCGCGCGACCGGGCGGTGGCCGGGTCACTGGTGCCGTCGGCGGCGTCCAGCCGCAGCAGGTTCGTCAGGCCGGACAGGTACGGGTGGAACGCCGGGCCTTCTACCAGGGCGCCCACCCGCGGCAGCACGCGTCCGCCGGCGGCCGGCATCTCCTCCCCGAGTACCGCGCAGGAGCCGGCGTCCGGACGCACCAGGCCGAGCAGCATCCGGATCGTCGTCGTCTTGCCCGACCCGTTCGGGCCGATGAAGCCGTAACAGGAGCCACGGGGCACGTCGAGGTCGAGGTCGACCACCACCTGCTGCCGGCCGAACCGCTTGCCCAGACCGTTCGAGGAGATGGCCGCGTGGTCGGGGCTCACCTCTCGGCGAGGGCCGCGTAGATGCGCTCCGGCGTGACCGCGCCGATCGCCACCCGGCCGTCGTCGGTGACCACGGCGGTGACCAGCGCGGTGCTGAGGAGCCGCCCGTGGCCCCAACTGCCGGACACCTCGGGCAACGACTCCAGGATGGTCGTGAGCTCCTTGTCCGGCTTCTCGGTGCTGGCGGGGCTGATCGCCACCGCCGTCCAGCCGGTGCCGTGCACGGTCGGTTCCTTCGCGTCGCCCTTCGGCTTCTCGGTGCCGGACGGGGCCGAGTCCTTGGTCATCTCGGTGACCTCGACGCCGGGCGGCGGGGCGAAGGCGAACACGTCGTCGGACGGACGCGTGAAGTCGACCGACGTCGCCGCCACGCTGATCGCGTCGGTGCCGTCATCGGCGATCACCCGCGCCCCCAGCGGGACGAAGGTCTGCGCGTCCACCGAGACCCGCACCTGGGCGACCAGGCTCGCATCGTCCTTCGGCGTGAGCACCAACTGGTACACCGCCCGACCGGCCACGTAGCCGGAACCGGACGTGGTCACCTCAGTGGTCGGCTCGATCTCATCGAGGAACTTCGTGATCGCCTCGGACGGCGACATCGGCGTGGCCGTCGGGGTGGGCTTCGCGGACGGGTCGAGCGTCGCGTGCTTCGCCTGCTGCTTCTCGCTCGACCACAGCCAGACCTCGTTGCCGTTGCGGATCGCCGCGGACTCGGTGGAGCCGTCCACCAGGGCAACCTTCGCCTTGTCGGGTGCGGCCACCCACACGCGGACGGTGTGGTTGCCGGTCAGCAGGGCGATCGCCGAGGACAGGTCCTCCCCGTCGGGCAGCGAGCTCGTCGGCAGCGTCGGCAGGCCGAGGTCGCTGCGCTGCTCGAACGTCGCGGACATCCCGTCTACGTCGGCCGCGGCCACCTTCGCCAGCAACTCGGCCGGGGTGAGTGGGGGAAGGGTGGGGTCGGCGACGGCTCCGCGAGCCATCAGTCCGGTGATCCCGGCTGCGGCCAGGGCCCCGGCCGCCACCAGCCAGAGGGTCCGGCGTCCGGCTGCGCCACGCGTTGCGGTCATGTACCAATGATGCCCCCGATCACCAACGCCGATCATCGTCCGCACGGACGATCCTGAGTGCGCGCTCGTGTCACCGGGACCCGGGCGGCGGTGAATTTCGTCGCTCCCGCCCGCCCCGTCCGTAGCCGCCGACGGGCCACCGATCTCGCCGCGACAAGCCACGACGCCCACCTGGACGGGCGCCGCCGGCAGTCCTCGGGTCGAGACGCAGTGTCCACCCATCGGGACTGCTGAGTTTGCCGGGGCCCGCGTCCGTGCTAGTTTCTGCGCCATGTCCGGACGTCATCCCGCTCCCGCGCTGCCTGTCGGCGCGGCGGTGCAGGTGCGCGTCCAGATGTGTTGCCGGAGCTGACCGCGCCCGCAACCTTCCACCATGCCGGGCCGTCCAGGTCCGGCATTTCGTGTCTCCGGAGCCCTGTGCGTGCCAGGCCCACAGCCCCGAACCAGCTCGCAGGAGACACAGCCATGACGACGCACCGACCCAGACCGACCGCCGCCCTCGCGGCCGCCCTCACCGGCCTCGCGATGCTGCTCACCGGCTGCTCCGGCGCCTCCGGGGGAAAGATCGAGCAGGTCAACATCGGCTACTTCCCGAACCTCACCCACGCCCCGGGCCTGATCGCCGACGCCGAGGGCACGTTCGTCGAGAAGTTCGGCACGCTCAACCTCAAGGTCAGCACCAAGTCGTTCAACGCCGGCCCGGACGTGATCCAGGCGATCCTCAGCGGCTCGCTCGACATCAGCTACATCGGCCCGAACCCGACCGTGACCGCCTACATCCAGAGCCAGGGTGACGGCATCCGGGTGATCGCCGGCTCGACGTCCGGCGGTGCGTTCCTGGTGGTGAAGCCCGAGATCACCAGTGCCGCGCAGCTGAAGGGCAGGAAGCTCGCCACCCCGCAGCTCGGCAACACCCAGGACATCGCGCTGCGGTACTGGCTGAAGCAGCAGAACCTGACCGCCACCGAGGACGGCGGTGGGGACGTGTCGATCCTGCCGCAGGCCAACTCGGCCGCCGTGCAGGCGTTCAGCACCGGCTCGATCGACGGCGCTTGGGTGCCCGAGCCCTACGCGTCCAAGCTCGTCGCAGCCGGCGGCAAGGTGCTGGTGGACGAGAAGTCGCTGTGGCCCGACGGCCAGTTCGTCACCACCAACGTGATCGCCCGCACCGCGTTCGTCGAGCAGCACCCGGACGCCGTCCGCGCGTTCATCGAGGCCCACCTCGACGCGCTCGCCGAGATCAAGGACGACCCGGAGAAGGCGCAGGCCGACGTCGCCGGCCAGATCCAGAAGATCACCGGCCAGGAGACCACCGCGGACAGCCTCAAGGCGTCCTGGAAGAACCTGGACTTCACCGCCGACCCGCTGGCGTCGACGTTGAAGGAGTCGGCCGACCACGCCGCGGCCGTCGGGCTGCTGCCGAACAAGCCGACCGACGGCTTCGCCAAGCTGTGGGACCTGACCGCGCTGAACGACGCGCTGACCGCCCGCGGGCAGCAGAAGGTGGGTTCGTGAGCGCCCCCACCCTGGCCCCGGCCGTCCCCGAGGCTCGGGGACGTCTGCGGCTCACCGGGATCGGCAAGACCTTCGGCGGCGAGCGTGACCGGGTGGTGGCGCTGGAGGGGGTCGATCTCGACATCCGTCCGGGCGAGTTCGTGGCCGTCGTCGGCGGCTCCGGCTGCGGCAAGTCGACGATGCTGGCGGTGGCCGCCGGGCTCGAGCAGCCCACGTCCGGCACCGTCACGGCCGCCGGCGGCGTCGCCCTGATGTTCCAGGAGAGCAACCTGCTGCCCTGGCTCACCGCGGCCCAGAACGTCGAGCTCGCCCTGCGGCTCCGGGGCGTCGACAAGGTCGAACGCCGCGAGAAGGCCCGCGAACTGCTCGGGCGCGTGAAGCTGGCCCGGCACGCCGACAAGCGTCCGCACGAGCTGTCGGGCGGCATGCGCCAGCGGGTCGCCCTGGCCCGGGTGCTCGCGCAGGAGGCGGCGATCGTGCTGATGGACGAGCCGTTCGGCGCGCTCGACGCGATGACCCGCGACCAGATGCACGACCTGATCGAGAGCCTGTGGCTGGAGTCGGGGTTCACCGTGGTACTGGTCACCCACAACGTGCGCGAGGCGGTGCGGCTCGCCGACCGCTCGATCCTGATGGGCTCCCGCCCGGGACGGGTGATCCACACCCAGCCCAACGACCTGCCCCGGCCACGGCTGATGGACCAGGGCCCGGTGGTGGCGATGGCCGCCGACCTCACCCGACGACTCCGCGAGGAGGTGGCCGACCATGACGACGCCGACTACTTCACGATCTGAGGACGCCGAGCAGGTCGCCGACGACGTCCCGGTCGTCCGCGAACGGCCCGACCGGTCGCGGTGGGCGCGCGGCCCGCTGCCCGTGCTGCTCGCGGTGGTGATCTTCCTGGCGGTGTGGCAGGTCGTGGTGTGGACGGGCTGGCGTCCGCAGTACCTGCTTCCCGGCCCGGTCGCCGTGATCGGCGAACTCGGCCAGCTCGCCACCCAGCCGCTGTTCTGGCAGGCGCTCGCCCGCACGCTGCTGCGGGCCCTCGTCGGGTTCGCGCTGGCGGTGGGGATCGGCACGATCATCGGCCTGGCCGCCGCGCGCTCGGCGCTGCTCCGGGCGGCGATCGGCTCGCTGGTCACCGGCCTCCAGACGATGCCGAGCGTGGTCTGGTTCCCGCTGGCGATCCTGCTGCTCGGGCTGGGGGAGCAGGCGATCCTGTTCGTGGTGATCCTCGGCGCCGCGCCGAGCATCGCCAACGGCGTCCTCAGCGGCGTCGACCACGTGCCGCCCGCCTACTTCCGGCTCGGCAAGGTGCTGGGCGCCGAGGGCTGGCGGCTGTACCGGTTCATCGTGATCCCCGCCGCGCTCCCGGCGTACGTGAGCGGGCTCAACCAGGGCTGGGCGTTCGCGTGGCGCTCGCTGATGGCCGGCGAACTGCTGGTCGTGATCCCCGGCGCGGTGGCGCTGGGCAACCGCCTCGCCTTCGCCCAGGAGTTCGGGGACGCCACCGGGCTGCTCGCCTACATGCTGGTGATCCTGGTGATCGGCATGCTCGCCGACCTGGGGTTCAGCGCACTCTCGCGCAACCTGCGTCGCCGCCGGGGCCTCGCCGTCCGCTGAACCGGCGTTCAGCAGGCGTCAGGCGCGGGACAGGGCGCTGGCCAGCTGGGCGGCGCCGACGAGCTCGGCACGACGGCCGAGGCCGGCGGCGAGGACCTGCACCACGCTCGTGGTCGCGGGCTGGGCGAACCGGCTGACCGAGGCCCGGACGCCGTCGATCAGCGGACGCCCGGCGCCGAGCTCGCCGCCGATGATGAGCGCCGTCGGGTTGATCAGGTCGCACAGGCCGGCCAGGACGGCGCCGAGCGAGCGTCCGGCCTCGTTCAGGATCCGCGCGGAGATCGGGTCGTCGAGCGTCGCCAGGTCGATCATCCCCGCGTCGAGGTGCGGGTGGGTGTGGCTGAGCTGTTCGCGGACGCTCGGCACCGAGATCACGGCCTCCAGGCAGCCGCGGTTGCCGCAGCGGCACAGTTCCGGTCGGCCGGCGATGATGATGTGGCCGATCTCTCCGGCGAACCCCGACCCGCCCTGGTACAGCTGGCCGTTGACCACCAGCCCGGCCCCGATCCCGTGGGACGCCTTGATGTAGAGGAAGTCGCGGTGCCCGCGTCCGGAACCGCGGTGCAGTTCGCCCAGGGCGCCCACGCTCGCGTCGTTGCACACCACGGCCGGCACGCCCAGGCGCTTCTCGAGCTCCTCGGCGGGGTACATGCCCGCCCAGTTCGACAGGGTCGTGGTGGACGACACCAGGCCGGTGACCTCTTCGACCGGTCCGGTCACGCCGGCGGCCACGCAGGCCAGCGAGCTCACCTGGTGGCGCTCGCACAGCTGCTCGAGCAGGCGGCACGCCGCGTCCAGGCCCTCGACCGGGTCGCGGTCGACGTTCAGCGCGATCCGGACCTCGTCGACGAGCGCGCCGGTGTCGTCCCCGAGCCCGACCGACAGGTGCTGGTGGCCGAAGTCGATCGCCCCGGTGCGCGTGGCGGTCGCCACGGCGTTCAGGATCGACCCCGGACGCCCGCTGCCCGATCCCGGCCCCTTGATGGCCATCGCCGACTCGGTGATCCGGCCCTCGGTGAGCAACCGGGCGACGGCGTGGCCGACCGTGCTGCTCGGCAGGCCGGTCAGGTCGACCAGGTCGGACCGGGTCACGTCCCGGTGGTCGCGGATGAGCGCAAAGACCTCGTCCCGGGTTCGGTCCCGCAGGGATGGGCGCGCTGTCGTCGGCGACATGGGTAGGAGCATAAGGCCCCTCGTGGGTCGTTTCAATGCCGATTACGCATCCTTTCCACCGATCATTGAATGAAAACGATTCGATAACGAGGCGGAAACGACCGTTGACAGGGTGAAAGTGCCTCCCTAGTGTGCGGACTGGCTGGTCTCATCCGTGCTGGTGAACCTGCCATCGCACAGCGTCGTCCACCGGTGGCTACGGCAGCCACCAGAAGCGCGGAGGGGACAGTTGCCCGGCGAGTCTGACCTGATCCTCGAGATGAAGAGCATCTCGAAGGAGTTTCCTGGAGTGAAGGCCCTTGATGGGGTGTCGTTGCGGGTGCGCCGCGGCGAGATCCATGCGATCTGCGGCGAGAACGGTGCCGGCAAGTCGACGTTGATGAAGGTGTTGTCGGGGGTGCACCCGCACGGCACGTACGGCGGGGACATCTTCTACGACGGCCAGTTGGCGACGTTCGCGAATATCCGGTCCAGCGAGCATGCCGGGATCGTGATCATCCACCAGGAGCTCGCGTTGATCCCGGAGCTGTCGATCACCGAGAACATCTTCCTCGGCAACGAGGTCCGGGGGGCGTTCGGGATCGACTGGGTGCGGGCACGGCAGCGGGCGCGGGACCTGATGGCCCGCGTCGGGTTGCAGGACGACCCGGACACCCAGATCAAGAGCATCGGTGTGGGCAAGCAGCAGCTGGTCGAGATCGCGAAGGCGATCAGCAAGGACGTGAAGCTGCTGATCCTGGACGAGCCGACCGCGGCGCTGAACGAGACCGATTCGGCGCACCTGCTGGACCTGATCCGTGAGTTCAAGGGCCACGGCATCACCTGCATCATGATCAGCCACAAGCTGAACGAGATCGCCGCGATCGCCGACTCGATCACGATCATCCGTGACGGTCGCAGCGTGGAGACGATCGAGGTTCCCGAGGGCGAGCGGGTCGATGAGGACCGGATCATCCGGGGCATGGTCGGACGCGAGCTGACGTCGCGGTACCCCGATCACACCCCGCACATCGGCGAGGTGCTGTTCGAGGTGCGGGACTGGACCGTCCGTCACCCCGAGGTGACCGACCGGTTGGTGTGCAAGAACTCCACGTTCACGATCCGTCGTGGCGAGATCGTCGGGTTCGCCGGCCTGATGGGCGCCGGACGCACCGAACTGGCCCGCTCGCTGTTCGGACGCTCCTACGGTACCTATGTGAAGGGCCAGATCTTCCTCGACGGCAAGGAGATCGCGCCGAAGAACGTGGAGCAGGCGATCGAGCTGCACATGGCCTACGTCACCGAGGACCGCAAGGTGCTCGGCCTGAACCTGCTCGACGACATCCGCACCACGGTCGTGTCGGCGGAGTTGCAGCAGATCTCCCCGAACGGGGTGGTCGACCGCAACGCCGAGTTCACCGCGGCCGAGAAGTACCGGCGGGAGTTGCGGATCAAGACCCCGACCGTGAACGAGGGTGTGATCAAGCTGTCCGGCGGCAACCAGCAGAAGGTCGTGGTGGCGAAGTGGCTGTTCACCGAGCCCGACCTGCTGATCCTGGACGAGCCCACCCGCGGCATCGACGTCGGCGCCAAGTACGAGATGTACGGGATCATGAACGCGCTGGCCGACCAGGGCAAGGCGATCATGATGATCAGCTCCGAACTGCCCGAACTGTTGGGCACTTGCGACCGGATCTACACCGTCAGCCAGGGTGCGATCACCGGCTGCCTGGACGTGGCCGAGGCCACCCAGGAGAACCTGATGCGCCTGATGACGCTCATTCCCAACACCAGCAAGAACGCGGCCTGAGGCCAGGGAGACACAATCATGGGAGCTTTGAAGGACCTGTTCGGTGGCAGCCTGCGCCAGTTCGGCATGTTGTTCGTGCTGGTCGGCCTGGCCATCTTCTTCAACCTGATGACCGGCGGCCTGGTGATCACGCCGACCAACATGATGAACCTGCTCAACGGCAACAGCTACGTGCTGGTGCTGGCGATCGGCATGGTGATGGTGATCGTGATCGGCCACATCGACCTGTCGGTCGGCTCGGTCGCCGCCTTCGTCGGCATCGTGGTCGCGATCGCGATGCGTGACTGGGGCATCCCGTGGTGGGCCGGCATCCTGCTCGGCCTCGCCATCGGCGCGGTCTGTGGCGCGATCCAGGGCTTCTGGGTCGCCTACATGGGCATCCCCGGCTTCATCGTCACGCTGGCCGGCTACATGTTCTTCCGCGGCGCCAACCAGTTCGTCGGCAAGAGCCTCACCGTTCCGGTCCCCAAGGACTTCCAGTTCCTCGGCAACGGCTACCTGCCCGAGTGGGGCCCCAACACCGGCCTGAACAACTCCACGCTGCTGCTGGGCCTGATCACCATCGCCGTCCTGGTCTGGCTGCAACTGCGCAGCCGCCGGGCCCTGGTCAAGATCAACGCCGAGGTGCCCCCGTTCTGGGTCACCATGACTCGCATCGTCCTGATGGTCATCGTGGTGGGCTGGCTCACCTACATGTTCGGCTCCGGGCGCCCCGGCACCTCCTTCCCCGTGCCCGGCCTCGTCCTGGTCGTGCTGGTCATCATCTACAGCTTCATCACCCAGCGCACCGTGACCGGCCGCCACATCTACGCCGTCGGCGGCAACCGACTCGCCGCCGAACTCTCCGGCGTCAACACCCGCAAGATCTACTTCCTGGTCATGCTGAACATGTCCGTGCTGTCCGCGTTCGCCGGCATCATGTTCGTCGGACGCTCCACCGCGTCCGGCCCGTTCGACGGTGTCGGCTGGGAGCTGGACGCGATCGCGGCCGTGTTCATCGGCGGCGCCGCGGTCTCCGGTGGTGTCGGCACCGTGATCGGCTCCATCATCGGTGGCCTGGTGATGGCCGTCCTCAACAACGGCCTGCAGCTCATGAGCGCCGGCTCCGACGTCACCCAGATGATCAAGGGCGCCGTCCTGCTCGCCGCCGTCGCCCTCGACGTGTGGCAGAAGCGCCAGGGCCAGGCGTCCATCACCGGCCTGTTCTCGCGCGGCAACAAGGTCGCCGAGACCACGCCCACCGAGACCGCCATCCTCGAGGAGGAGGCGGTGACGAACCCGGGTGACCTGCGCTGACGCGCACCGTCCGGACGTAGAGAACTTCCCGGCCGCGCAGGGCGGCCGGGTGGAACCGGGAGAGCCAGGTTGGCTACCGGAGGAAAGAAAGAGGTAGGGATGAAGAAGTTCGCTAAGGCCGCGGTTGTGCTCGCGGCCGCGGGGGCTCTTGCTCTGACCGGTTGTGGTGGGGGACGTACCGAAACCCCGGCCGCGAGTGGCAGTGGCTCCGGCGCAGCTGCCGGATTCGCCAAGGACGCCGTCATCGGCGTCGCGATGCCGCAGAAGACGTCGGAGAACTGGGTGCTCGCCGAGCAGCTGTTCAACGACGGCCTCACCCAGGCCGGCTTCAAGGGCACCGTGCAGTTCGCCAACGGCGGCGTGACTGAGCAGCAGAACCAGATCACCGCCATGATCGAGAAGGGCGCCAAGGTCCTGATCGTCGGTGCCATCGACGGCTCCCAGCTGGGCACCCAGCTCGCCGCCGCCAAGCAGGCCGGCATCACCGTGATCGCCTACGACCGCCTGCTCACCAACACCCCCGACGTCGACTACTACGTGGCGTTCGACAACTACAAGGTCGGCCAGCTCCAGGGCCAGGCCCTGCTCGACGGCCTCGCCGCTCGCAAAGGCGACAAGAAGAAGTGGAACATCGAGCTGATCGCCGGTAGCCCCGACGACAACAACGCGAAGGTGTTCTTCGACGGCGCCATGAACATCCTGCAGCCGAAGATCGACGACGGCACCCTGACGGTGCTCTCGAAGCAGACCAGCTTCCAGCAGGTCGTCACCCAGGGCTGGAAGGCCGAGAACGTGCAGAAGCGCATGGACACCGTGCTGTCCGGCTTCTACGAGAAGGCCGACCTCGACGGCATCCTGTCGCCGAACGACACCCTGGCCCGTGCGGCGATGGCGTCGGTGAAGGCTGCCGGCAAGGACCTGCCGGTCGTCACCGGTCAGGACTCCGAGGTCGAGTCGGTCAAGTCGATCATGGCCGGCGAGCAGTACTCGACCATCTTCAAGGACACCAACCTGCTGGTCGCCCAGTCCATCAAGATGGTCCAGGCCCTGCAGACCGGTGGCACGCCCGAGGTGAACGACACCACGTCGTACAACAACGGTGTGAAGGTCGTCCCGTCGTACCTGATCGCTCCGGTGATCGTGACCAAGGAGAACGCTGCCGAGGTCTACGCCAACGACAAGACCCTCGGCCCGCTCACCAAGGGCTGATCGTCGCTCAACAACACAGGTGCCGGGTCCCGACGGGGCCCGGCACCTGCCGTTTGTGCGAGTTCGGATCTCGTCAACTACTCCCCGGGCTGCTTCTGCGTGCTGAAGGCGGCGTCGAAGCTGGCGGTCGGGGCGTCGAAGAGGTTGGCGCGGACGTAGTCGAGGGCTTGTTTGGCGCCGACCAGCCGGTCCATGCCGGCGTCTTCCCACTCGATGCTGATGGGGCCTTGGTAGCCGATCGCGTTCAGGGTGCGGAAACACGTCTGCCACGGCACGTCGCCGTTGCCGGTGGACACGAACGTCCAGCCGCGGCGGGGGTCGGCCCAGGGCAGGTGGGAGGACAGTCGGCCGTTGCGGCCGTTCCCGACCGTCATCTTGGTGTCCTTGCAGTCCACGTGGTAGATCCGGTCGGCGAAGTCGACCAGGAATCCGACCGGGTCGAGTTGCTGCCACATCATGTGGGAGGGGTCCCAGTTCAGCCCGAACGCCTCCCGGTGGTTGATCGCGTCCAGGGTGAGCACGGTCGACCAGTAGTCGTAGGCGATCTCGGAGGGGTGCACTTCGTGGGCGAACCGCACCCCTTCGGCATCGAACACGTCCAGGATCGGGTTCCACCGCGCCGCGAAATCGGCATACCCGGCCTCGATCACACTGTCCGGCACCGGCGGGAACATCGCCACGTACTGCCAGATCTTCGAACCGGTGAACCCCACCACCGTGTCCACCCCCAGCCGGCGGGCCGCGACCGCGGTCAGCTTCAACTCCTCCGCCGCCCGCTGCCGCACACCTTCCGGATCCCCGTCGCCCCACACCACATCGGAGACCATGTCACGGTGCCGGAAATCGATCGGGTCATCACACACCGCCTGACCCTTCAGGTGGTTGGAGATGGCCCACACGCCCAGCCCGTACCGCTCAAGCGTGGCCTTCTTCTCCGCCACATAGGCGTCATCGCTGGCGGCCCGGTACACATCCAGGTGATCACCCCAACACGCGATCTCCAGACCGTCATAGCCCCACCCCGAGGCCAACCGGCACACCTCCTCGAACGGCAGATCAGCCCACTGACCCGTGAACAACGTGACCGGACGACTCATCTCGCTCCTCCTTCGACTCTCGAGAGACTAGGGCGTGTCGCATAACCCTGGTGTGGGTCTTGGTTCAGGCTGCTGGTCATGGCCAGGAGTGCTCAGTTCACTGA